>Ga0209098_1000235_pt1 | contig 62708 bp, 52 predicted proteins | sample AD_JPNHW1_MetaG_FD_184429 | JGI IMG/M metagenome (GOLD analysis project Ga0209098, IMG submission 184429) | Active sludge microbial communities of municipal wastewater-treating anaerobic digesters from Japan - AD_JPNHW1_MetaG (SPAdes) (version 2) | ecosystem: Engineered > Bioreactor > Anaerobic...
TGGTTGCATTTCTACTTTATCAGATTTATATGCTGATAAGGGGAACTGTTGCAATTAATATTTTTATTGGAATTTTTGTGCTATATATGATTTGGCTTGTGGTTCGAGTACTTAACATGGAACTATTAAGTACAATTTTAGGTCAAATCATTGGAGTTGGGGTAATCGCACTGATAATTGTATTCCAGCAAGAGATTCGACGATTCCTACTGTTCATTGGCACAAGATATCTTTCAAAAAACCGTTTCTCGATAGAAAATTGGCTATTCCCAAAGCAAAAAAGCCTTGTAGCTCCTGTAAATATTGATGCAATAGTAAAAGCGTGCCGGAATATGTCGGAGACAAAAACGGGTGCACTCATTGTCATTGCACGTAAGTCAGAGCTACAATACTATGCTGAAACCGGTGATATAATTAATGCAGAAACAACTAGTCGATTGATCGAAAATATCTTTTTCAAAAATAGCCCACTACATGATGGAGCGCTAATCATTGTTAATGATAAAATTCGCGCAGTAAGATGTATTCTTCCGGTTACCGAAAACCTAAACGTGCCTGCTCATTATGGTATGAGGCATCGCGCCGCACTTGGTATTAGTGAGCACACAGATGCATTAATTGTTGTTGTTTCGGAGGAAACTGGGAAAATAAGTTTTGGTTTTGAGGGTGAAATTAAGTACGGGATATCAAGCCAAGAACTTCGCCAACTGCTGGAAACACATCTACAAACAGAAGTGACCGACTAGCTTTTGCCTGTAAATCTCTTTTTTATATCAACCTTTTTCTCCTTGCCATGCATCAACCTTTCGATGTTTTTCTGATGTGTAAAAAGCATTAGCACTGCTAGTATAAAAGCGAAAATTACCAATGAAGGGAATTGTGTACGGTACACAAAAATTAGAATGGCTGGAAACGAAAAACCAGCTATCATCGAGCTTAACGAAACATAACCAAATAGAAGAAGGGTTACTACCCAAATTAGCAGGACAAAAAGAGCTGCATAGGGGTGAAGTGCAAAAACAACACCCGTCAAAGTAGCTACACCTTTACCCCCTCTAAAATCAGCAAAAATCGGGAATACATGCCCTATCATGGCTGCTAAGCCCAAATAAAGTTGGTAGTTTACAAATAATCCTGTTTCAGGAATATAAAAATGAGTAATGTATATCAGCTTAACCGAAAAAAAACCTTTAAGGGTATCAATTATAAAAACAGGGATACCAGCCTTTGCTCCTAATATCCTCATTGCATTAGTAGCACCAGCATTTCCGCTACCATAATCACGAACATCAATACCATAAAAGTATTTTCCAACCCATACCGAAGTTGGTATGGAACCAATAAGGTATGCAAGAAGTATGACTAATACTTTATATATATCCTCCACCGTCCTAAATTTTTCGCAAAATAGAGAAATATTTTAATGGAATCAAAGATAAAAATTACAAAATACTGATTGTGTATAACTTATATTATTAACTATTCTTAGTAAGGCTCATACTAAAAATATATTCAAAAAAAAATTTAATTAAAGGCATCATAAATTTGGTTGTATGATAGCAAATTATCTATTTTTGTCAACGTTATGCATTTTTTTACATATCTAAAACTAGACACTTAAAGTAAAGAAAACAACCTTAAACAGAATTAAAAATAAAAACAATGAAATCAATTCTTAAAATTACTGGCATAAGCCTATTAGTATTAATAATTTTTGCTTCATGCAAAAAGGATGATAATAACGAAACCAAAAAATTAATTGTAAAACTTGGCGCTCAATCCAACACCACAGTAGGTGCATTTTACTCTTTTGGAGAAAATAAGGTTTATATGCAGGATATCGCTGCTACCAAACAGGACACCATTGAGTTCTTATGCTTTTACGAACATGATGAGGTGAATAATAGAATTAACGATATTACTTTATCTTCTCCTGGTGCAAATATTACTGGAATTTTTGGCGGTACATCAACTGATCCAGCAAACTGGACAACAAAAAATTTAACTAAGTTTCAAGCTCCAAACCCAGCGATCTCAGTTGAGGAATTTGATCTGCTAGAACAAAACGATGCTGTTATTGAAAGTTATTTCGATAATACAGTTACAAGCGGTAACAAGAAAGCAAAACTGCTAACAGAAGATGATATATATGCGTTCAAAACTCATAACAATGTTTATGGATTACTTGAAGTAGTTGAAGGTGCTAATGGTGCTAATGGTTACGTAAAATTTGAGATCAAATACGTTGAATAAATTATTATATTAACTTACTGGCTGCAAAATATTTATTATTAGTTTGCAGCCATTTTTTATTATGAATTACAAAAAATCAACTATTCTACTAATTACAATTCTAGTATTAACTATTAGTTGTAAAAAGAATGATGAATCGACCCAAAAGCCGATTATCCTACTTAAAAGTGGGGGATATACCACTAACGAAGCATTAGTTCCTGTTGGGGGAAGATTAACTTTTGGAATAACGGCTACCGATGGTGGTGCAATCCTAACAAATCTCCGAATCCAAAGAATTGCTGATGGAAAAACTATCACCGAACTAGACAAGGGTATTTATATTAAACATGGTGGTTTAAATTTCGACTACAGTTCTTTCAAATCATCCGCAGTTTCGGAAGTATGGAAATTCTTTGTAATGAACTCTAACCGCGATTCAGCAATTACAACCCTAACGGTAAACCTAGGTTCTGGCTCAGCTTATGGTGAAATTCACCATTACCCCTCAATAATAATAGGGTTGCAGAACAGTTCATCTTTGCCCAACTATCTCGACTTGCATACAGGCAATCTTTACACTAAAACAAATATCACTGGACATGAAGCCGATGTAGACCTTGTTGGTTTCTTCTACATTACTAGTGGAAAAAACTCTCCCACCCTTTGCTGTCCCGGATACACCGGGAGTAGTTCAGTTACTGCAGCCGATCGTTACCCCGAAATTGAACCTTGGACTACTAAACATTTAACACTTTACGACTACTTCTCGTCCGACAACAATCTTGTTAATCTTTCTGATTTTAATAATGCTGAAGATGACAGTTTGCTTGTCACATCATACAAACCTGAAAAGGTCAGTGGACTTTGTAAGTATTGTAATACAGGCAGGATTATTCCCTTTAAAACCGAAGATGGGAAATATGGGTTAGTCCGTGTACTACATGCTGATACAACAAGTACTGGTCATATGGAACTCGAAATCAAAGTTCAAATCTAGCATTTATGAAAAAGTTATTATTGATTATATCGCTTTTACTACCATTCCTTATACAAGCACAAAGCATTTCGGGATATGTAAAGGATTCCGTAAATGGCAAACCAATTTTCGGCGTTAATCTCACCATTGGCACAAAAGGAACTATTACTGATGAAACCGGCTTTTTTAGTATTGAAAATATCTCGGGAGATCTTTTAGATCTAAAAATAAGCTGCATTGGGTATATCACAAAGCACAAGCAAATTGATTCTTCCACTAAAACGTATGAGTTCTTTTTAACTAAAAACGATATCTACCTTGATGAAGTTGTAGTATCTGCAACTCGAACTGAAAACCGCATCAGCCAAATTCCTGGGCGAATAAATATGATTTCGAGCGAGAAACTCTCGCTGATTGCTGCTCAAAGCATTGATGAATACTTGCAATTGCTTCCCGGAGTTCAGGTTAGTCGTTCGTTTGGAATATTTTCAACAAAATCTTCAGTAACAATGCGAGGGCTTAGCGGAAATGAGCAAGCACGAACTTTGGTTCTGGTTGATGGAGTACCAGTAAACAAAGCCGATGGTGGATCGGTAAACTGGAACCTTATATCAACTGGTCAAGTTGAACGTGTTGAGGTAGTCAAAGGACCAGGATCTGCACTTTATGGAGGAAACGCAATGGGTGGAGTAATCAATGTGATTACCTTAAAACCCACAAAACCTTTCCAAGGTAACATCTCGGTAGAAGAGGGTTCGTTTAACACAAATCAGGTAAGGGTTAATATTGGAGGTAAATTGAATGGTAAAAAAGAAAAAGGTTTTTACTGGAGCGCAAATGGTTACTATTGCTATAGCGATGGCTATATCACCCAATCCGAAGCAGATAGGCTTACTAATCCTTTTATAGTAGCATCAAACGTTGACGAAAAAGCTGTAAGCCTTAAATCGGGTTATTTCAATGGCGAAAAGTTCAATGTTGATATTGATTTTAGCCTTTACGATGGAATCAGAGGGACTGGTGAAAAAGTGTACCAACCAAACGGAAACCAAACAGAATACCTGACCTATCAGGCAAGAACAAACCTGAACGGTAAAATTGGTGGAATTAAATGGAACTCCTCTCTCTTTTACATTGATGAGCATTACCTAAAAGTAAACGAATCGAAAAAAGATGATTACACTTGGTACAATGTCAATTCAATTCGTAGAGATCTTGGTATACTTACAAGCGTTAACTACACAAAAGGAAAACATTCTATTACCTCTGGTGTTGATGTTCGGAATGGTCAGGTTGATGCATCAGATATTTACTACACTTCATCGGACAAAGTAGATAACAACGGGAAGATGAATTTTTTTGGATTCTATGTACAGAATGAGTACTCAATCACTGATCAAATAAAATTGCTTGCAGGAATTCGATACGATATGGCAAAATTCTACGATGGAAAATTTAAAATATATCATCCAACTGCTGAAACCACCTTCCTTGAAGGATATGAGTTTTCTGATCTTGATCCCGTTCAATGGGGTGCATTTAGTCCAAGAATATCATTACAATACAAACCAAGTGATCGGTTCAGAGTATATGGTGGGTATAGCCGAGGCTTTAGACCATCAGTTCTTGACGATTTGTGCCGTACCGGTAGAGTCAAAGGCGGTTTAAAGGTTGCCGATCCAAATCTAAAACCTGAATATCTTGACAATTTTGAGGTTGGCGGTGATATAATGCCTTTAAAGAATCTTAAACTTGCAGCAAGTGCTTACTATTCATTAGGTTCTGATTTTCTTTACTACGTATCAACTGGCGATAGCATCGATATGGGTTTTGGAGAAAGACCTATTATGATTCGAGCAAATATTTCGAATGTTCAAATTTATGGTGGGGAGTTTGAGTTGAATTACAACCTAATGCAGAATCTTTCTGTTTTTGGAAATTATGCTTATACTCATTCACAGATTACAGGCTACAAACCAAGATCAGCTAGTGATCCTATTAATCTCAAAAATAAGTTTCTGACAGATATTCCTCAACATTCATTTGCATTCGGAACCTTTGCAAAAACAAAGTACTTCAATGTTGGGATAACTTGTAGGTACAATGGTTCGATGTATGTTAACGATCAAAATGTGTGGGATGAGATTGTTCTTTCGGATAAATACCCATCGTGGTTTACAACTGACCTAAAACTTTCATTCCCATTAGGCAACAATTTTTACGAAAGCCTTACCATCCAAAATATTTTTGACAAAAAAATATACGATAGCAAAGGGGCTGTTGGCCCTGGACGGTTTGTCACCCTAAATCTTGGAGTTAAATTTTAAAAATAATATAATGAAAAATTTTGCATACATTATTACAACAATGGTTGTTCTGACCTGTTGCCAAGCAAAACAGGAAAAGCCAATGGCATCAGATCAAAATACACCTGATACAGCAGGGTTAACAAATAATTTTTATGACAATGAACCAATCAAAGAGTTGCCAATAACACCTCTTTCAATTGAAGGAGAGATTGCAAATCCTGGCAAAGTTGATTTTAATAAATTATCTACCCACTCAGTAATTGTTAAAGAAACCTCTCTTAATAATGATGGAAGCAATAAATTTATTGGAGCATATCGGTACGATGGCTATTCTCTATTTGACATTCTAAATAGCGTTAAGCTTCAGAAAAAAAACAAAGAGGAATTCTCCCCCATTATTGACTTATATGTCGAGATTAGCAATGATTTGGGTGATAAGGTAATCTTTTCGTGGGGAGAAGTCTACTATCCAAACAACTTACACAATATTATAATTGCTACTTCGGTGATGCGAATAGTTCCGAGCAAAACGAAAGAGCTTTGGCCATTACCCGAAGCATCTAAATTGGTTGTTGTAGCTGATCTGCTCACTGAACGTAATATTTCAAATCCTTCAAAAATCACGGTTCGTTCAGCTGATGCTTCATTTAAAACTGTAAAGGGGTTATCACCCATGTTTAGTGAATCATTTAAGTTAATGGCTGAGGATGGCAAACAGATTATTATGAAAGACATACCAAAGAAACTGAATAAAGTGACTTATCATACCATCTTCTATGGTCGTGGCAAAGGAATTCATAGTACAACCCCATTTACTGGCTACGAACTAAAACAAGTTGTTGAGCCTTACTACAAGCTCTCGAAAGAGAATTTACAGCGTGGGCTTTTTGTTTTTACTGGTCTCGATGGCTACCGTGTAGCCATTACCTATGCAGAACTTTTTAACCGTAACGATCAAGCAGAGTTTTTACTTATCAGCGACCCAGAAAATAAAGAAGGTGGCTGTTTCAAGCTATTCCCTGCCCCTGATTTTTTCTCTGACCGTGCTGTAAAATCGCTTAATGAAGTGAGGTTTGAGAAAAGATAAAATTTATTAATTTCAAATTACAACCCCGTCATAGTTTTTACTTGACGGGGTTTTTTGCTAAAAAAACAATCTAACTTGTTATTGCAGCTACCTTTTCATAACTTGGATTACTCCTATTGCGTTTATATTATAAGAATATGAAATATTTATCAATCCTTATATGCTCAACTTTCTTTGCACTTACAGGATGTATAAGTACTGAGGGAACCATTAAATTAGAAGGAAATGTTTTTGATATTCAAACTAAAGTATGTGTTCCATACAGAAAAGTAATTATCCAAGGGTTTGTTTCAAGTAATCAGAAGCTAATTGATGCTGGATATTTTTATACAGATAGTTTAGGGCACTTTGCTTACACATTAAAAAAAATAAAAGGAGCTTATTCATATTCTTTTCATTTTGTTGGCGATTCTGCATATTCAGCATCGACCCAAGAACTATTCCTTACCTTTCTTGATGAAAACTCGAAATTTCTCTCATTTTACCTTACAAAGCTTACCAACCTAACCTTCAAAATAGTTAAAACAGATGAGGAGACATCATCAGATGAGATACTTTATTTCTCTTGGAAATCGGATGGCGTTGATGGCAAGACTATTTACCCTTACCAAGTAATAAACTATGGTAAACCTCCAATTTTTGACTTCAAATGGATCGGTAATAATATAAATTCAATCATTCAAACAAAAGCACTCGCGGGGAAAAAAGTTATAATTAGTTGTGAGATAGTCAAGGGTAAAGTCAAAAAGGAAATAATAGACACCATCATTTGTGAACTTAATCAAGATAACCACTTTTCGTTTAAATATTAATAAAATCTCAAACTTTATTAATTTTCGGTTTACAATGAACCAATGGATCACGCAAATTGTTATATTTATTAATATAAAAGCTAAACATTATGAACACTATAAGTTTAATGAGTTCCTCTTTAATTGGAATAGCAAGTATCTTTTCTATTGTTTCATGCTCAACAATCCCTAATGGAGCAAATCCAATTGAACCATTCGATAAAGAAAAGTACCTAGGGAAATGGTATGAGATTGCCCGAATGGATTTCCGTTTCGAAAGAGATTTAAATAACACAACAGCTTTCTACTCGGTTAATAACGATGGCACTATAAAAGTTGATAACCAAGGGTACAACTACAAAACCAAAAAATGGAAACAAGCCATTGGCAAAGCAAAGTTTGTAGTTAGTCCAAACGTTGCAAAACTAAAAGTATCATTTTTTGGCCCTTTCTACGGTGCTTATAATGTCATTGCATTGGACAAGGATTACAAATACGCGCTTGTGGTAGGTAAAAACCTAAAATACCTCTGGATATTATCGAGAGAAACATCAATTCCAGATAGTACAAAACAAGAATACCTTCAACTTGCCGAGAAGTTAGGATTCAAAACAAGTGAACTTATTTGGGTAGAACACAATAAGTAATAAAATTTGATTGATACATCCAAAGTTTTTGGATAACAAAGGACTTTTAGCCCTTATAATGACAATCTAATAATCTCCAAAAAGCGACGTCCAAATGCTATTGGACGAGCCCCTAACCCAAAAAAAGGACTATCAATTAGAGTTTTTGCCATATATATACAAACACCTTTACAAGCGAAAAGAATAAGCATCTCTGCTCCTTATACCATTCCGTTATTTTTGAAAAAACTGGTGTACTTCATATCGGAGTTTTGAATGTGGTACTTAATCCAATCCTTTAGAAAACTTGTTATCTCAAATGAAAGAATAATAGTTCCTTTTTTGAATTTCTCTTCAAGTGCAGTAACCCTTGCAATAAAGGTGTCATGCTCCTGCTTATGCTGTTCGTACTCGGGATAACCATATTGCTTCATATACCTCTCTTCAAATCCGAAATGTTCCACAGTGTACCTTTTCATTCCCTGTAAAAGAACTAAGATATTCTCATTGTTCGTTCGTTTAGAGATGTTCTCATAAAAGTCATTGATCATGTCGATCAATTTCTTGTGTTGATCATCAATTGATTCAATCTTAACACTCAATGATTCGTTCCATGTAATAGCAGCCATCTTTATAAATTTAAATAAGCAATTAAATAATTCGCCTCAAAATAAAACACATGCTTACAGAAAAACAAGATGGTTTATACTATTTAACGAATCGAGAAATGTTATCAAGCTGAATAATAGTCATTAAATGCGGAGTTGATATATATCAACACTTCATTCTCTGGAGGTTTTAAAACTTAAGTGGATAGTTGTATTATGATAAATAGTAAAAGAGTTCAAACTCAAGATTATTTTGTTATTTCCTCGAAATGAACCTGCGCCCAATCAATCATCATCTGTAATGCAGGCATAAGATCCTTTGCCGTTTCGGTCAATTTATACTCAACTCGCGGGGGTATCTCGGCGTACATCTTTCTAGTTATAAGATGATCCTCCTCTAACCGTTTAAGGGTACTGGAAAGCATTTTCTGGGATATATCGGGGATGGCAGCTAATAGTTCTTTATAGCGCATAGTTCCGTTTTTCTGCAGCGATCGTAAAATTAGCAACGACCACTTATCGCTCATCCTGCTAAGAATGTTTCGTATTGGACAGGTTGGGTATCTTAAATCTAACTCCTTCATTATATTTCATCATTTAAAGCCCTAAAATTAAAAAATCTCTTTTAGAAAGTAATAATACTAATAGATACTAATTTATCAAAAAAAAATTTATTTTTTACACGTAACTAATTGAAAACATGTAATTCTAACTAGATTGGTGCGTTACATACCACCTTGCACACAGAAACATTACGCTATAATTTTGGTTAAACTTAATTAAACAATAAGGAGGAAAAACAATGAAAGAAATTATTGTAAGAAACTTTAATGCAATAGATGGTCAAAAAATTGCAAACAACGGTAATGAATTTATAAAGAAAACGGTTATTCCAAGAGAGGAGGCAACTCGATGCACTGTAAACTTCATTGAGGTTGAACCCGGCAACCAAGCCTTCAGCTACCACTACCACGAGATGAACGAAGAGGTATTCTACATCATAAGCGGCACTGGAATTGTTCGGACTCCCAAAGGTGAAATCACATTAAGAGCAGGCGATGTAATTACTTTTCCTGCAGGAAAAGAAGGTGCTCATGTAATTCGCAATGGATCAAAAACGGAAAAGTTGATCTATATTGATGTCGATGCCATTAACGTTCCTGAAATTGTACACTTCCCCGATAACAAGAAAGTTATGGTCATTGGACCATATTCAAATGGAATGTACGACGAGAATATTTAATTAATGTCAGCTCGATGTAGGTGTCATCCTGAGCGCCAGCCTGTCAAAGCTAAGCGACTGACTGGCAGCGAAGGATCTAATTATATAGAAAACAGATGCTTCACTTTGTTCAGCATGACAAAGCAATAAGCTAATTGCCCTGAAGATCTAAATATTATGCTTATTCCGAACTTACGTTAATTATGTAACTAGCAAAATAAAAAAGACGAGGAATTTACCTCGTCTTTTCTTTTATCTATAATTAGTTCTAGATTTTAGGACCAGCAACAATCAGCTTCTTACCAGCCTCATTATCGGTAAAATTCTCAAAGTTTTTGATAAACTTTTCGGCAAGAGCCTTTGCTGATTTATCCCAATCTTCTGGGTTTGCCCAGCTATTGCGTGGATTAAGGAACTTTGGATCAACACCCTTAACCGCTTTTGGAACCTGAAGGTTGAAAACAGGGATGGTTTCAAACTCAGCATCCTCAATACTTCCATCAAGAATTGCATTTATTAACGCGCGGGTTGAGGGTAAATCAATTCTCTTTCCTACTCCGTATGGTCCTCCAATCCAACCTGTATTAACCAAATAAGCTTTAGAGCCATGCTGCTCCATCTTTTTAACCAGTTCTCTTGCATAAACAGTTGGATGAAGCAATAAGAATGGTTGTCCAAAGCAACTGCTGAAAGTTGGTTGAGGTTCGGTTACACCACGCTCTGTACCAGCAAGTTTTGCTGTGAATCCACTTAGAAAATGGTATTGAGTTTGCTCTGGGGTAAGTCTCGAAACTGGAGGTAAAATACCAAAAGCATCAGCAGTTAGGAAAAGCACATGCTTTGCATGACCTCCTTTTGAAATTGGTTTTACAATATTATCGATATGATAAATTGGGTATGAAACCCTTGTATTCTCAGTCTTCTTTTTTGATTTAAAATCAATTTCCCCTTTATCATCAACTACAAGGTTCTCTAATAAAGCATCGCGACGGATTGCTGCGTAAATATCGGGTTCCTTTGCAGGATCAAGATCAATACATTTAGCATAGCAGCCACCTTCAAAATTGAAAACTCCATTATCATCCCATCCATGCTCATCGTCTCCAATTAAAGCACGATTTGGATCGGCTGAAAGGGTAGTTTTACCTGTACCCGAAAGGCCAAAGAAAACAGCAACATCGCCTTTCTTTCCTACGTTTGCACTACAATGCATAGCAGCAATACCTTTCAATGGCAAGAAGTAATTCATCACTGAGAAAATACCTTTCTTCATCTCACCACCATACCAAGTACCGCCAATAACAGCCATGCGTTCGGTTAAATGAAAAGCAACAAATACATCACTATTAAGATTCTGCTCCTTCCATTTAGGATTCGATGTTTTAGAAGCTACAAGTACTGCAAAATCTGGCTTGAAAGTTTTCAAATCTTCGTCGGTTGGGCGAATAAACATGTTCTTTACAAAGTGAGCTTGCCAAGCAACCTCCATCACAAAACGAACACAAATTCGTGTATCAATGTTTGCTCCGCAATAGGCATCAACAACATATAATTTCTTTCCACTTAGCTGTTCTGCACTAATTCCTTTTAGGTGTTGCCACACCTCTTGGTTTATTGGCTTGTTATCGGAACTCTTTTTTCCTGCTTCAGCCCACCAAACATTATTCTCTGAAGATGAATCTTTAACAATGTATTTATCCTTAGGAGAGCGACCAGTAAAAATACCGGTATCAACATTGATTGCCCCTAAATTGGTTAAATACCCTCTTTCAAATCCTTCGAGGTTTTTATCGGTTTCGTGTGCATACAGCAAATCGTAGCTGGGATTATAAATGATTTCTTTGGGTTGGTTAATACCATAAACTGATAGATCAATATTTGCCATAAAAATTCTATTTTAATAAACAATCGTTTGCAATAAGGGTATTGCAAAGGTATTCGGATATACGATATTAGTCATATAATCCGATATGTTTAAAATCAGAATTTTTATTTGTTTAATGTTATATTTTAGTATTGATTCAAAAAAAAGCCCGAGTAAATCGGGCTAGTTTTATTATTTTATGCTGATTGAGGCCTTTTCAAAAAGTTCGCTAACACGTTTCCAGTTTATAACCTTCCAAAAGTTTGCAACGTAATCAGCCCTTTTGTTCTGATACTTTAGGTAGTAAGCATGCTCCCAAACATCTATTGCCAAAATTGGAGTACCTCGTTTAGGAGAAATATCCATTAAAGGATTATCCTGATTAGGCAATTGTATAATAAATAATTTTCCCTTTTCGTCAACAGCAAGCCAAGCCCAGCCACTTCCAAATAGAGTGTTTGCTGCCTTTTCGAACTCTTTAACAAAAGCATCATAGCTTCCAAACGATTCAATAATTGATTGCAAAAGTTTTCCCTCAGGCATTCCGCCGCCATTAGGAGTCATAACCTCCCAAAAAAGTGAATGATTATAAAAACCTCCACCGAAATTTCGAACTGCAGGGGGGTATTTACTTACAACGGCAAAAATTTCTTCAATTGCTTTTCCTTTTAGCCCATTATCCTCAGCAGCCTTAACAAAGTTATTATAGTAAGCCCTGAAATGTTTATCATAATGAACCTCCATCGTTGCCTTATCGATATAGGGCTCCAAAGCATCGTAGCTATAAGGTAGTGCCGGGAAAACAAAACTAGCAGTAGTTTGAGCTTTCCCCACAAAAGAAACTAGTTGTAAAAAAACAACAAGTAACGAGTATTTAACTGTTTTCATAATATGTTTTTATATTGCAACAATCTAAAGAACAAAAGGTTCATCATTGCATGATGAACCTTTTCACTTTAAAAGAAGAAATTTCTATTCGACTTTTACAATATCAAAATCTGGCGTATATCGAATTAAGAAAATTGATTTATTATCAAATCCATCAACGCTGCTATTCTGGATAAAACGATATTTCGATTGCAATAAATCAACCTTCAGATTTGGAAGACAATACTTAAAATCAACGCCATAACTCTTTAATGCCTTTAAGAAATATAATCCAATGTCATATCCTTGGAATGAATACTGCGAAGCTTCAGCTCTAAAGTAATGTCTATAATTATCAATAAAACTTTTTACATCTTTCCTATTGTAATCTACAAAGTAAGTTGTGAAAAGGTTTATGTTAAGTTTATAGAAATAATCAACAGGAACATTTTTAAACCTTTGCCAACGAGGAAATCCGTATACCTTAACCTTATAGTTGTAATAGGTAGTTAAAGCAAAAAGATGACTTAGAAAGTCTGAAACAAATGCTTCATTCTCTGATGGAATAATAAATATATTCTCTTTCTGATCTGTCATGCTCTGGTTTAATTTTTCTTGTATTTCGGTAGAAATAATACCAGGTTTATATGTCATCTCCTTAAAATGAACGGAATCGGAATTGTTACACTGATTTAGCCTGTTTTTAATTTTCTCCTTGTATTTTTCACTAGCCTCCTTGCTTAAGGTATCATCTTCATAAACAAGCATCAGGTTTTGATCAGAACACAAGTTAACCTTCGATATAAACTCATCAAACTGAACAGACATTGAAGGGTTCACCTGAAAGTAGTATGGATTGTTCTTAAGCAAAGCATCATTTTGCGATAACGGCGATATAATGTTTATCCTATTAATACGAGAGAAATCAGCAAACGGCTGCAGTAGTTCTGGGTAAACAGGCCCAATTATCATATCCGACTCTTTTATACCCTTTTCGTTCAATAATTTTTTAGAGTCATTTACATCTTTGCTGGTATTATAAACTGATATGTTAACGGATAATCCATCTCGCTTCAAAGAATCCACAGCAAGTAAAAACCCTTGATAGAAGTCTAAAAAATTATGCATTCGAGATGAGATTTTTACTGATTCCGATGAATTGTTGATATTCCCTTCAGACTCATACGCAGCCAACTCAACAGAATCTAAATCAACAACATCACGAAGCAAGGGAAGTAAGAGGGAGATATTAAAAACACGTTTTGAAGCACGATAATTAAAAGTATCACATTTTACTCGTGGTGCAGAGTAAATATCGTTTTGTGAAACATTTTGATTTTTTATAACATTGGTTTCATTCCCTTTTTTAGTAGCAACTTGAGTTTTTTCATCTACCTTCTTTGGTATTCTTAAAACAGTCCCAAATTTCAATCCACCAGAAAGTACTTCCTTGTTCAGCTCCTCAATGGTTTTGATTGGTACATTATAGAGTTTTGAAATTGAGTAAAGTCCTTCTTTGGGTTTAACTTGATGAAAGATGTATAAGCTAGAATCACTTTGAGCAACTACTTGAGTTGTATCTACACCATCTCTTTTGGGAATAAGTACCTCCTGGTTAAGAACAAGGCCACTCTCTAAATCAGCATTTACATTTGCAATTTCCTCAATCGAAACCTTATATCGTTTCGATAATCCAAATAGGGTTTCACCCTTTTTAACTATATGATGAATAAATTGAACATCTTTGCCTTTCTCGGGTAAATCTTTTGCCGGTATTTTAAGAGCCTGATCAACCTGAATGCCCAGGTAAATATCAGGGTTCTCCATTGCAATCTCCATTTGACTTACTCCATAGGCCTTTGAAATTGAGTAAAGCGACTCCCCTTTGCGAACAATGTGGATATAAAAGGTTTTCCCTTCAATTTTTACTTTATCGGTAGATTTTTTTACTTGAACCGAAGTTTCGGGTTGCTGTGAGTATAGGGGATTTATAAACAGTACTATGAGTGAGATAAGTAGGATTCGTATGGATTGCATCACAGAAAAAATTTAATGAGACAATGCAAATGTAAGGAATCAATTCCGTTTACCGAAAACTCAGAATGATTTTCAGAATTATTAACATTCGTATTAAGCTGAAACAGGCAAAGATCAAGGCTATTAAATCGTTTTACTTTATTAATTTTTACTTTTTAACTTTTCTCTTCTAGTTATCTTTTACTATAATTGCGACCGAAAATAAACCATGTCATTAGATAATCAAAATACTGAAATTCTTGCAATTGCTCTTCAACCGCACAGGCATTTAGGGTTAATTTTTAATCCGTATATTATTAAGTTGATTAGCAAAGAGGGGGGGATTTATACCATTATTGATAATGTACATGAGGGCAATATAAAAAAATGGGAATCGATAATTCCAAGCGAAAGCACTGAACTCCTTAAACTTCTTAACGAACTATCAGACAATTTTATACACAAACAGTTCTGCAAAGGAAAGCTAAGCGTTGCCGATTTTTACAAGTCGCTTAACGAGAATGATCAAATTTTTCAATTCATCAGATCATATATTGAGCGACGCATGGTAAAATGTTTCGAAATTCTTTGCAAACAACCTATCCCCATTTTTTTAAAAGAAAAAAATTTCAATAATTTATATAATGATCATAGGTTAACCCTCATTCAAGAGAACGCACAACCTATTTTCCATTTTTCAGTAACCGAAACCGAGAGTCGTTATAGAATTGATGCATCATGCAATGGTCTAACAATAAATCTTACCACAAAGGAATCCGAAGTTATATGTAATGATCCATGCCTAATTAGAATAAATAAAAGCATCTACAGATTCTCCGGGATTGATGGTAAAAAACTAAGCCCATTTTTTAGTAAACAATTCATTTCAATCCCAAAATCCGCAGAACGTAAGTACTTCGAAACTTTTGTGCTCAACACAATCAGAAACCAGATTGTTGAGCCTGAGGGATTTAGCATTACCCATAGTGCACTCGAAAAAAAAGCAGTTCTTTCAATTGAGAATAGGCTGGCCGGTGGTATTGGACTTATTCTTAAGTTTATCTATGGGAAGAAGAGTTATCTTGCAAACACAAAACACGAACCAGAAGTTGTTCTTAATATTGAAAACAATAAATATCAGTTTATTCGTTTTGAAAGAGACTTAGGGTGGGAAAATTTTTACACTGAGAAACTATATGGGATTGGTTTAAAAAAAACCGGTGAATCCGAATTTCTCCCAGTTCAAATTGATGGTAACAGCAATGAAGAGTTACCTTACCAGCTTGTAGAATGGATAAATAAGCATCAAAACGAAATCGAAAATGCTGGATTTGAAGTTCAGCAAAACCATGGAAAAGAAAAATACTATCTCCACAACTATAGGATAGAAATAAACTCTCAATCAACCGAGGATTGGTTTGATCTATATGGAAAGGTAATTCTTAATGGGTTTGAAATTCCATTTATCCATTTTAAAAAGAATATTCTTAAGAATATCCGTGAATTTATACTACCAAATGGTACAATTTTCATCCTTCCTGAAGAATGGTTCACCCGATATAGGCCATTGTTTTTTCTTGGCAAAGAATCAGGTGAAAAAATATCCATTCAAAAATCACTTTTTAATCTTTTAATCGATTGCAAGGTCGACGCACCATCTGCTCAGCAATTAAAAGATAAATTCAGTAGCAATATTCCTAAAAAGATAAAACTTCCAATCGGTTTAAATGCCTCACTTAGAAGCTATCAGACTGAAGGATATTTATGGCTAAACCTATTACAACAGAACGGTTTGGGTGGGTGTTTGGCAGATGATATGGGTCTTGGAAAAACCATACAAACCCTTGCGTTACTACTTTCACTTAAAGAGGCCCGAAATGGCAATATCTTAAACGAGGTTAACTCAATGGGGCATACTTCGTTAATAGTGGTTCCTACCTCATTAGTTCATAACTGGATAAATGAGTTGGTTCGTTTTACCCCAAGCTTAACCTACTACACGCATTCTGGTCCATCTCGAACTAAGAACATCGCTGATATTATCAAATATGATGTTGTAATTACTACGTATGGAATTGTGCGTAACGACATTGATTTACTTAAAGAGGTAAGTTTTAAATATGTAATTCTTGACGAAAGTCAAGCAATTAAAAATCCTCTTTCAAAAATATATCGTTCATCTTTACTTTTAAAAGCAGCGCATTACCTCACCATAAGTGGAACGCCCATTGAAAACTCACTTTCAGATCTTTGGGCACAGCTCAACTTTTTAAACAGAGGAATGTTAGGTAGTATCAAATCTTTTGATGAGGAGTTTATTCAACCCATTGAAAAGAATAACGATACCCAAAAAGAAGTATTGTTGAAGAGTTTAATTGAACCATTTATTCTTAGACGTACCAAGGAGCAGGTTGCAAAAGATTTACCAGAAATATCTGAGCAGGTAATTTACTGCGAGATGTCAGATGGTCAGCGAAAATGCTATGAATCGGAGAAATCGTCAATCCGAAATAGCATTATAGAAAACATTGCCTCATTAGGATATGATCGATCTGCAATAGCAATCTTCAGAGGACTAACAAGGCTTCGACAGCTTTCAAATCATCCTAAAATGATTGAAGAGTATGAATCTTACGATTCTGGAAAGTTTGAAGAAATAACCCGAAGCATTGAAAGTGTTATTGCCGAAGGCCATAAAATACTAATCTTCTCATCATTCGTTAAGCATCTTAAAATTGTTGCAGACCATTTAGACAGCGAAAATATTTCCTACGAGAAACTTACAGGAAGCACAACAAACCGCAAAGAGGTTGTTGAGCACTTTCAAACCGATCCATCAGTAAAAGTTTTTCTAATCTCAATAAAAGCTGGAGGTGTTGGGCTAAATCTTACTGCTGCTGATTATATATTTATTCTTGATCCTTGGTGGAATCCAGCGGTTGAAAATCAGGCAATATCCCGAGCCCATAGAATAGGACAGAAAAAAAATATTTTTGTTTACCGGTTCATAACCCTCGAAACCGTTGAAGAAAAAATTCTCCGTTTTCAAGAAAAGAAAGAAATACTAGCCGAAACCTTTGTTGATTCAGCCAACCCGTTGAAAGCACTAGGAGAAAGGAATATCCTTGAAATGCTGGAGTAAAAAGAACTAACATTTTCACCTAAAAATCCTTCCAAAAGCTTGAAGTTCATACAAATTCAACTCATTTTTTAATGATTTTAGTTGTATATTAATTATATTTGTATACATATACATTTTTAATAAAAGTTGCATAAAATGAGTAGATTTTACTTTTTTCTTATTTCAAACCTGCTTTTTCTAGCACCTATTTCAGCGCAAACAATCTCCAATGTTGTTGCCAAACAGGTTGGAAACACCGCTGTAATTACCTATGATTTACAGTGTGACGATGGTGTTGATATTAGCCTGTATTATAGCGATGATGGAGGAAACTCATTCAAAGGACCTTTAAAGAAAGTAACTGGAGATGTTGGTAGCAATATCACAAAAGGGAATAAATCAATTACGTGGAACACTTTACAAGAACAAGAATCACTTGTTGGAGATCAAATTGTTTTTCGGGTAAAAGGAGCAACTACTGATGGAATCTTTACTGACAGCCGAGATGGAAAAAAATACAAAACTGTAAAGATTGGAAAGCAAATATTTTTAGCAGAAAATCTCTCATATCGACCACCCACTGGTTCTTGCTGGGCATATGGTGATAATACGAGCAATGCTCAAAAGTATGGATATCTTTACGATTGGGAAACAGCTAAGAATGTTTGCCCTTCGGGATGGCATTTACCAACCGATGAGGAATGGAACACAATGGTAACCTTTTTAGGGGGCGATAAAACAGCTGGAAATAAACTTAAAGAGAAAGGATCAACTTTCTGGCCCCAAAATTCTGATGCAACAAACGAATCAGGATTTTCAGCACTTCCTGGGGGTTACCGTTTTAGGGCTTTCTATAGTATTGATCACGCTGGTTATTGGTGGTCAGCTTCGGAACGTAACCCAACTTCTGCATGGTGTCGCTACCTTGTTTACAATTTCCCAAATTTTTACAAGGATTATAGCACCAAGTCAAATGGTTGCTCTGTAAGATGTGTTAAGGATTAAGTTACTAACTATAAATTGATATTACAGTATTTCGAAACCTCTTATTAATAGTTTTAGATGTTTCAACCCATTTATACCTAGAAATATGAAAACAATTATTTTATCAGCAACCATATTTATTTGCTTAACCTTTGATGTAAAGATTTTTGCACAGGGGGAATTCCATAGTGATAGCCAGCCTACTTTGTTTGTAATAGGAAACAACCTTACAATTAGTAAAACTCCTCCATCTGTTTTTGTTAAGCAGTATGTCGAAAAAAACATTGCTGAGTGGCAAAAAAAAGGTGAATTTGAAAAAACTTCTGATTATCAGAAAAGGGTTAATGAGCAAAACCGTAGTGCAAAGGCACAACAACTTGCCGATGAGGCAATAAAACAACTGAAGGCAGAATACGCAAAAACAATAAATTGGAATAACTTCCAGATAAGCCAATATGATGCTGATAATGAAACCTATCTAATAAAGTCACTTGAACTTGGAGAATTTGCAATTCAGGTACCAGTTTCAGATGCTCCCTCATTCAAACAAAATTGGGGATCGATGCAATGCGCTAGCTCAGATTTTTATGTTAACGACAAGGGATTGTCTTTGGCAAAAGTTACTTTTAAAAACCCTTCCAATGGTAAGTCATATACATATGACAGCAAGCAATCAACCACATACGCCGTAAACAACATTACTTACAATTTTAAGCCAATTGAATATGATGTAACGGAAGATAACGTAGTTAAAAACAATACCAAAATCGACACTAAAAACACTGTTATGGGTCAAGCAGATGTTGATGTTAACATCCCTACAAACGCACAAACAAATGACAAAACATTTGTTGTAATTATTGCAAATGAAAATTACGTTCGTGAAGTTAAAGTTCAATACGCTGCGAATGATGGCAAGATTTTTAAAGAGTATTGCGAGAAAACATTAGGAATCCCTTCCAAAAATATACATTTTTCACAGGACGCTACATTTGGCACAATGAAATCTGAGATAAAATGGATATCCGATGTAACAGCCGCTTATACAGGCCAAGCAAAAGTGATTTTCTATTATGCTGGGCATGGAATGCCAAACGAAGAAGATAAATCAGCCTACCTTTTACCAGTTGATGGTTTCTCAACTGATTACGAAACAGCCATTAAGTTGGATGATTTGTACAGTCGGCTAACTGCAAACCAATCCCAAAATGTAACAGTACTTCTCGATGCTTGTTTTAGTGGCTCTATTCGTGACAATGGTATGCTAGCAAGCGCTAGAGGTGTTAAGATTAGACCAAAAGCCAATGCGATACCAAGCAATTTGGTAGTTTGCAGCGCAGCCACTGGCGATGAAACTGCTTACCCTTTTAAGGAAAAGCAACACGGCTTGTTTACCTACTTTTTACTAAAGAAATTGCAAGAAACAAAGGGGAATGTAACTCTTTTGGATTTATCAAACTATATTACAGAGAATGTAAAACAGCAATCAATCGTGGTTAACCAGAAATCACAAACTCCTCAGGTTAACACTTCTGAAGCGATGAAAGACAACTGGAAATCATTGAAGTTGAAATAAAAAAACAAAGCCCATCAGTCGATGGGCTTTTTCTTTATCACTTAACATAACATTACAAATCATATAACTTTTCAAAAAAATTAAGTTTATTCAGTCGTAACGTGAATCTTATCTTTTCGCCATAATTACTTGTCAAACAATTGCTGATCTCCTTTATATCATGTGACGTCACTAAAGGGAAATATACAATAAATACATCATTTAGGTTAAACTCTATACCTGTTTCGTATGCAAGTAACTTGGATTGAACTGTTTTAATTTTATTATCATTAGTTACAACGCTCCATTTAGTATCACCCGCATTATCGTAAGTTGCAATAGTCCCATATAAATTAAATGGCAATTTTGGAATCGCGGTAGATGCTGTAAACGAAACCATCCACTTATCAGTTGAAATATATGGCGCATAAGTTGTAAATCCTCCTTGATCCTTTACAAACTGCTTTGATAAAAGTTCATTTCCATTGCCTTTTATATTTTCAAATCTTCCTAAATAGGTATCTTCGTAAAGGTAGTCCTCAGCACCAGTGGTTCCACTAAGTTTAAACTCATAATTACTCAACAAGTTGGCGTTACTAAAAATAAAACTGCCTGCAAAAAACCTCAGATTCAATCCCCTCCCCGATCTGTCATAAGGAACATGGTAATCAGCAACCAACCATGTTTTCATGAAGTTTTCGTTATACTGTAAATTAACATTGAATGAGTAAGGGTGTAATCTTGTAGAATTTGTAAAAGAATATTTTAGGTTATAAAACATCGCATCCTTTCCCGAACCAGATGAATCTGCAACCAATGAACTATAAACACCATTCAAGGTTAATTTATTAGTTATTGGGCTTCGGGGATATGATTTTTTGAACAAAATATCTGACTGTAGCCTTAACCTCTGAAAGTTCGATGATGAATTCGACTCATAAGCATACTGAATTCCTGAGAGGCTCAAATAAATGTTCTGAATAATTGTGCCTTTAGGATAAATATGATAAGTAAGTTTACCCGATCCAGCCAAACTATTACTTCCAAAACCATACATTGGCATTAACTGGTAAGAGAATTTGCTCACATAAATATAATTGTAGAAAACGGCACCTAGCATAAACTGGTTGTAGTTGTTCCAGCCCATTGAAGGTAAAATACCTAATTGTGTTCTATCAGGATTATCGAATAGCTGAACCATTTTCAAATTAAGTGGCTCAACCTTTCGTAAAATTCCGTTTGTTCGAATTGTGTTATTTTTACGATTGACTTCAGGAATTGCCTCATAGTAATCAATTTTGAGTTTGCTTACATTCTCGGGATTAAACTTTATTTCTTTTTTCCCTTCAAATCCATCGTACCAATTGGTAAATAATACATTATTACCTTTATCTATACCAGAAATGCAGAATGGGGTATTCAACGAAGCCTTATTTTTGATGGTTACTTCATCATTTTTCACTCCTGAAATTGCATAATCGATCTTTTTATTTGTTCCAAGTATATCATCAAAGTACCAACTTAGGTTTTTCCCTGTAACATCTTCAAAACATTTTTTCAAATCCTCAGGATAAGGATGTTTAAATTTCCATTGTTCAAAAAATGTTTGCATTGCTTTGTTAAAAGTATCTTCACCTAAGTAGTTAAGTAGATAATTATATGTTAAAGCACTTTTATGGTAAATTACACCACCGTAATTAAAAGATGTTAACTTGGTAGAGTGTATTTTTTGTGGTTGATCAGTATTTGTCCGTGCAAGAACGAAGTAGAGCATTTCATAGTATTTCTTAAAAGGAACATCTTTTAATCCAGCAACATTTGCAATACCTTCAGGAAGACCAATTTCATATAATTTTTTGTCTGGATATTTAACTATCATATATCTTCTCTCGCTAAAACTATTTAACCCTTCATCGAGCATTGGGAATTCCCTTTCGTTAAATCCCAGAATTCCGTAGAACCAGTTATGTCCAACTTCATGCATAGTAGCATTTTCAACCATCAAGGCATTTCCAATGTTTCCAACAACAGTAATAGTTGGATATTCCATAGCTCCCCCTGCCTCCAAACTACCTCTAACTGCTGTGCAGTTGTTGTACGGGTATTCTCCATACCACTTGGAATAGTAAAAAACAGCATCACTCACAAAGGATATTGAATTTTTCCACTCATCGGCACAATCATTAGTAAACATTGTCCATGTAGTAACTTTTCGTCCTGATTTTGGCAAAACAACTTCGCCTTTATAAACATTATAGCGTTTATCGGCAAACCAAGCAAAATCATGAATATTCTCTTCGTGATAGTTTAGAGTTTTGAGTTTAGGTGATGATTCGGGGAACTTCATATCCTTTTTATCAAAACTGGTTTTATTCTTGGTTTCCTCAACTTTCTTATCAAGCCAAGCTCTTTCGTCCTCATTCATCAGGTTTCCTGTTGCTCCAACAACATAGTTCTCAGGAAGTGTTATGGACACATCAAAAGTTCCAAATTCTGAATAAAATTCGCCCATATCGAGATATGGGAATTGATGCCAACCATATTTGTCATAAACTGCTGGTTTTGGATACCATTGAGATATTTGATATTGCTGATTTGTATGACCTAATCGTGAAAAACAAATTGGAATTTTAACATGAAAAGGAGTTGTAATAACAATCTTTTCGCCACTCTTCAGAGGAACATTAAGAATCAATTTACAGATATCAATATTATCCTTATCGTACTCCCATTTAACGGTTTCACCGTTAACCCTAAAATCTAACGAATCAATAAATCCACGTTCTACAGGTTTAGAAAAATGGAACCAAGTACTTCCGTTCTCTAACTCCTGCTTTGCAAAGGCCGTACTATTATCCTTATAGGCATTTGGCCAAAGGTGAAAGTATATGAATTCAAGTGCATTTGGAGAGTTATTTGTATATTCAATTGTTTCAAAAGCCAAGAGTTCATGCTTAACATCGTTAAGTTTTACTTTGATTTGATAATTGACTCTTTGCTGAAAGTAATCGGCTTGAGCTAATAATTGGTTAGAAATAAAGCCCAAAAGAACAATTGAAGTGAAGAATACCTTTTTCATAATTTCTTAGATTTAATATTATATTTTTCTATGACGCTTTAAAAATTGTTAAAGTTACAACTTGAATTATTAAACTATGATAAAAGCACTATAAAATAGTTTAAAGCAATAAAAAACCCGTCAGTTTTTCGTTGACGGGTCTCGTTTTTTGCCTATTTATTTTTATTCAAGAAATCTGAAACGTTCTTCTCTATCCGTTTAACAACATCTGTACCTTCCGCTTTTACAAACTTATCTCCAGTTATATTCTCGAAAAGTTCGATGTACCTTTCGGTAATTTGATTGACTATAACATCAGTCATTTCTGGTACTTTTTGACCTTCTTGCCCTTGAAATCCATTAGCCATTAACCATTCGCGAACGAACTCTTTTGAAAGCTGCTTTTGCTGCTCATTTTTAGCAAGACGTTGTTCATAACCATCGGAATAGAAATATCGTGAGGAGTCTGGTGTATGGATTTCATCAATTAGGTAAATCTTTCCATCCTTTTTACCAAACTCATACTTTGTATCAACTAAGATTAAGCCCATTTCTGCAGCCATTTTGGTACCCCTTTCAAAAAGTGCAAGAGTATACTTCTCCAGCTGTTCGTAATCCTCTTTACTAACCAAGTCTAATTTGATTATTTCTTCCTTTGAGATATCCTCATCATGCCCCTCAACAGCTTTAGTTGTTGGAGTGATAATAGGTTTGGGAAATTTTTGGTGCTCCTTCATTCCATCAGGCATTGGCATTCCACACAAACTGCGTTTGCCCGATTTGTACTCACGCCAAGCATGGCCTGTTAAATACCCACGAACAACCATCTCAACCTTAAATGGTTCGCAGAAATGGCCAACTGTAACCATTGGATCAGGTGTTGCGATTTTCCAACTAGGAACAATATCTGCTGTAGCATCCAAAAATTTTGATGCAATCTGATTTAGAACCTGTCCTTTATAGGGAATTCCCTTGGGAAGCACAACATCAAATGCCGAAATACGGTCGGATACAACCATCACAAGCATCTTGTTATTGATGTTATATACATCGCGTACTTTGCCATGATACACCCCGGTTTGACCGGGAAAATTGAAATCGGTGCGAACGATTGCCTTTTCCATTTTTATATTATTAGACTGTTAGACTATTAGGTTTCTAGACTATTAGTTTTTTTTACTATAAGCTTGGTTTTCTGATTGAACGCAGCAAAGCTGCAAGAACCTTTTCTACCTCCAAAATTTTCAATTTACACTTATTAATATCATTTGGTAATACAAATCCTAAACGACAAGCTAATTCGTATTGATAGCTTAACTCTCGTAAAGAACTAAATGCAATCTCAAGAAAACGAAGATATTCTTGCTGGCTCTCCCTAGCGCAACCTTCAACAATGTTTGAAGGAACAGAAACGGCTGCCCTTCTCATTTGTGAACTTAATCCATAAATTTCTTCTTTTGGAAAATCTTTTGTAATTCGATAAATCTCAAGAACCAATTCATCGCTTAACTTAAATACTTTTAATTTATGATGATCTCTCATTCTAAGTTCGTTATATTCTCCCTAAAAGACTAATAGTCTAACAGCCTAATAGTCTATTGTCTCCCCTCAACATACTTATCAAACGCATTCACTATATACTTTACCAATTTGTGTCGAATGATATCTCGTGCATCAAAATAAATTACAGCGATATCTGGTATTCCATTCAACAAACTAATGGTTTTCACCAACCCTGAATCCTCCTTACGAGGCAAATCGATTTGAGTAATATCACCCGTTACAATAAACTTTGCGTTTTTACCCATACGGGTTAAAAACATCTTTAACTGACTAATAGTTGTATTTTGTGCTTCGTCTAATATTACAAAAGCATTATCGAGTGTTCTTCCACGCATATAGGCTAATGGTGCAATTTGAACTGTACCATCCTCCATATATTCAATTAGCTTTTTTGCGGGAATCATATCGTTCAGCGCATCGTAAAGTGGTTGAAGGTATGGATCGAGCTTCTCTTTCATATCACCGGGAAGAAAGCCCAACCTCTCTCCTGCTTCTACTGCTGGTCGGGTAAGTATAATTCGTTTAACCTCCTTATTCTTCAATGCTCGAACAGCCAGGGCTATAGCAGTATATGTTTTACCAGAACCAGCAGGACCAATGGCAAAAAGTAGATCGTTATTTTGGTACATTTCAACCAGCAGACGCTGATTTACCGTACGTGCCTTAATTGCTTTAGCGTGATTACCAAACACTAGCACATCAGTGCTATCTTCCTCTGCTTGTGCAATAGTTTCGTACGACTCATCAAGAAAATCCTCAACGTTAGCCTCAGTAAGATATTTGTACTTGCTAAAAAACTCAATCATCTTGTTGATCTTCTCCTCGAGTAAATCGATTTGCTCACCGTCACCAATCGCCTTTAATTCATGGCCTCTGGCAACTATCTTAAGTTTAGGAAAATGCTTTACTATTAAATCGTATTTGGTATTATTAACACCAAAAAGCACTAAAGGATCAATACCTTCAATTAAAATTACTCTTTCACCCATTATTTGCAATTAGTATTATTCACTATAAAATCACACAAATTTAGTAAATATAGAAGTTTATAGATCGACATTGTTAATTAATTCTGATAACCTTTTTAAGTAAAGCTTATGGGTAGCTGCTATATTTTTTACAACTTTGTAGGACAATCAATATCCTGAATGAATAGCGAAGCTACAGCAAGCAAAATACTAACCCTAATTACCGATTGGAACCAGCACGATTATTACAACGGCGTTCTAAAAGGGCAGTTAGCTTCAGTTTGCCCAAACCTAAATATTATTGAAATTACAAACCAAATACCTCCCTTTAACCTTAACAATGCTGCGTTTATATTAAGGCATAGCTTTAACCATTTTCCTAAAGGTTCCCTGCATCTTGTTTTAGTGAATAGTGAAAATAGCAAAACTCAACGAATGCTAGCATTTAGCCATAATGAGCATCATTTTATAATGGCTGATAACGGAATGATTGGTTTACTTTTCAAGGAGGTACCTGAAACAGTTTATGCATTTCCTTTTGAATCACCAACAAGTTTCTCATCACTCGGATCAAGTGTTAAAGCAATTGATGCAATAATTAACAATGGAGGCATTGCTAGCGCGGGGCAGATTGTTACTGACTTTGATCAAAGAATTCCTTTACGAGCCACAATTGAGAATTCCGCAATTACTGGAAGTGTTATTTATATCGACTCTTATTTCAATGCGATTACAAATGTCTCGCAGGAGCTTTTCGAAAGAGTTAGGCAAGGGAGAAAATTTGAAATATTCGTTCAGAGCCAGCACAATAGAGTAAATAAAATAAGTAAAACCTACAATGAAATTGATGTTGGGGATTTATTAGTACTCTTCAACTCCGAAGGATTACTTGAAGTAGCCATAAATAATGGGTTTGCGGCTCAACTACTCAATCTGAGTGTCGGGTCGAGTATTAGGATTAAGTTTTTAGAATAGAATTGATGTTACTCAGAAGTTAAAGAAGTTAAAGAAGTTAAAGAATATGGACATTAAAAAAAATAAGCAAGAAGCTCTAATTGCATTCGAAAAACTTCTCAATATCATGGACGAACTACGAGAGAAATGTCCATGGGATCGTGAACAAACATTCGAAAGCATTCGCAATAACACAATCGAAGAAACATACGAACTTTCCGATGGAATACTCGATGGAGATATGAACTTGATTAAGAAAGAACTAGGGGATCTGCTTCTTCATATTGTATTCTACTCAAAAATGGGATCAGAAAAAGGTTCATTTGATATTACTGATGTTATAAATGGAATTTGCGATAAACTGATTTACAGACACCCCCACGTTTTTGGAGAGGTTAAAGTTGATGGTGCAAGCCAAGTGGTTGAAAACTGGGAACAACTTAAAATAAAAGAAAAAGACGGTAACAAAACAATTCTATCGGGTGTTCCAAACGCTTTACCTGCTTTAATTAAAGCCAATCGGATTCAGGAAAAGGTTAAAGCCGTTGGCTTTGACTGGGAGGTTCGATCACAAATTTGGGAAAAGGTTGAGGAAGAAATGAATGAACTAAAAATGGAAATCTCGGCTAATGACCATGATAAGATGGAAGCAGAGTTTGGCGATCTTCTTTTCTCACTTGTAAATGCAGCAAGGCTATACAATATCGAACCTGAGACAGCACTTGAAAGGACTAACAAAAAGTTCATGAAACGGTTTGGCTACCTTGAGTCAAAAACAATTAAGCAAGGTCAATCGCTAAAGGATATGACTTTGGACGAAATGAATGTAATTTGGGAAGAAGCAAAGAAGTACGATAATTAAAACGTGAAACGTGAACCGTTAATCGATAAGCGTTTAACGTCTAACGTTTTACGAAAACTCATACAAACATACACCAACTACACAATGCTAAAATATCTTATCAAAAAGATTTTTTACAGTCTCCTGATAATCTGGGGTGTAGTTACCTTAATATTCTTACTTTTCAACTTGGTCCCAGGCGACCCTGCCCGAATGATGATGGGGCAGCGAACTGACTCTGCTTCACTTGCAGCGGTGAGGCACGATTTGGGGCTCGACCGTTCGGTTTTTGCTCAATACTGCAAATACTTAAACGACCTCTCTCCTATCTCAGTACATAACCCGCGATCAAAGAAAAGTTATATATATCTCGATAGAAAATCATATACTTTCACCAAGTTAATTCGATTCTCAAAATCGAGGATTTTGGTAGTTAAAGCGCCATACCTTCGCCGATCGTACCAAAGTCAGAAAACCGTATCGTCAATTATTGGAGAAACTCTTCCAAATACTTTTATCCTAGCATTAACCTCAATGGTTTTTGCAACTATACTTGGGATTGCACTTGGAATAGTTTCTGCTGTGAGAAAAGATAAGCCCATAGACAGGTTTTCTTTGGTGTTTTCAGCAATAGGAATGTCTCTACCATCTTTTTTTGCTGCTATTCTTATAGGCTGGTTCTTTGCCTTTGTTCTTGGAAAATATACTGGACTCAACCTTACTGGTAATCTTTGGGTTGTAGACGATTTTGGGGAAGGGGTTCACTTAGAACTAAAAAACTTAATACTTCCAACCATTACACTGGGTTTGCGTCCTCTTTCGATAGTCACCCAATTAACACGAAGTTCATTACTTGAAACGTTATCGCAGGATTATATCCGTACTGCTAAGGCCAAAGGCCTACCTTTCAGAAAAGTTCTATGGCGTCATGCTTTGCGCAATTCATTAAATCCAGTTGTAACAGCTATATCAGGTTGGTTCGCATCGCTTATGGCTGGGGTGATCTTTGTCGAGTATATTTTTGGCTGGAAGGGTCTTGGCTATGTAATGGTAAATGCTTTAACAAGTTTTGACGTCCCATTAGTAATTGGATGTGTAATATCTATTTCACTAATATTTGTAGTTGTAAATTTGATTGTAGATCTTTTATATGCTGCACTTGATCCAAGGGTGAAAATTTAATAACTGTCAAACAGAAAATTTGTAAATTTGATTTTATCAACGAATTAACTTTAAATACTGTAATTATGAGAAAACGAATTGTTGCTGGTAACTGGAAAATGAACACAACGTTACCTGAAGGGATTGAACTCACAAAAAATGTAATTGAAAAATCAATAGCTGTTCCGAAAGCCATTGAATTAGTTATAATACCACCTTTTACACATATTAACGAGGTTGCTAAACTTACTAAGGGAACACCTGTAAAGGTTGGAGCACAAAACTGTGCCGAATGGGTAAAAGGTGCATATACTGGCGAGGTTTCCGCTACAATGATCTCTTCTATTGGTGCAACCCATGTTATTATTGGACACTCTGAGCGTAGAGAGTTTTTCAATGAAGATAACAAAATGCTTTACCGAAAAATTAAAGTTGCTCTTGATAATAACCTCACCCCAATATACTGCTGTGGCGAAAAGTTAAAGGAACGTGAATCCTGTAAATATTTCGAGGTTGTAGAGCAACAGATTTGCGAATCGCTTTTTGAGCTTACCAAAGAGCAAATGCTTAAGATCGTGATTGCATATGAACCCGTTTGGGCAATTGGAACAGGGAAAAATGCAACAGCTGAACAAGCGCAGGAGATGCATGCTTTCATTCGTACTACCATTGCAAATAAATTTGGGAAAGAGGTTGCCGATAATATCAGCATACTATATGGCGGAAGTTGCAAACCATCAAACGCAGAAGAGATTTTTGCAAGGCCTGATGTAGATGGTGGATTAATTGGAGGGGCATCACTAGTTGCTGATGATTTTATTGCTATTGCACAATCATTCTAAATTCGCCTTTGGTTTCTTCTGAAAAATAGATTGGTATTGGAATAATGATTTACGATTACATAGTTTTCAGGATATGCTAAAAGCATAATGTTCCTCTTTTTAAATCGTAACAATAAAATCGTTATTCTTTATTCGTCAATCATAATATAAAATAAATGGATTACTTCGAGCTCAAAATAAAAGTTAATCCCGAAAGCCAACAGGCTAACGAGGTACTTATTGCACAACTCGCTGAAATAGGTTTTGAAAGTTTTACTGAAGATGAAAGTGGGCTTAGCGCGTTTATAAAGGCCCCTGATTATTCAGACGAAATCAACAATAAACTGGATGATCTAATTATTCCAGAAGGCACTCAGATTTCTTATAAAATCAACGAAATTAAGGATCAGAACTGGAATGCTCAATGGGAATCAAGCTTTGAACCAATTATTGTAGACAATAGATGCTTGGTAAGGGCTTCGTTTCACAAAGGGCTACCAGATCTTGATTACGATGTAATTATCGACCCTAAAATGGCTTTTGGTACTGGTCATCATCAAACTACTCATTTGATGATTGAAGCCATTCTCAATGATGATTTTTCCGGAAAAACAGTTCTCGATATGGGTTGCGGTACTGGTGTACTTGCTATTCTTGCCGAAATGAAGGGAGCTGCATCTATCCATGCGATCGACATTGATGAATGGGCTTACCAGAACACTATCGAGAATATACAGGTGAACGGTTGTAAGCGAATTATCCCATTACTTGGTGATGTTAACCTTATTAAAGAAAAAAGTTACAATACGATCTTGGCTAATATCAATTTAAATATTCTACTAGCAGATATTCAATACTACGTAAAATCATTACTACCAAACGGAAACCTATATCTAAGCGGAATTTTAAAAACTGATATTGAGTCATTAATAAAAACAGCTGAAAAATACGGCCTAATTCATCTATCAACGGCAACAAGAGGCGAATGGGCAATGGTCGCTTTCCAAAACACCCAATAAATGGATTACCATGATAGAAAACTCATTCACTACTTACAGAAAATTCTTAGTAATTGTTTTCGCCTTCATCTTTATAAGCACATTAGCAATTAAGGTAATTGTTGCTTATTCCGATAGTGAAGATAAATTTTCTGGTGATATTAATAAGTATCCAACCGAACTTAACGATCTGCTCAAGCAAGATATCACAAAAGAGAATGAGCTATTAATCAAAGATTTTACAAAATTTTGGACTATCGATTCTGTATTAAATGACGAACAGAAAACCAAAATAGTAACAGCATCGTCAACGATGCTAAGCAAAACAATTAGTAGTAAAAGTTACTTTTTCGACTACATAAAACTAATAATGTTCTTTTGGAGGGATGAATACGCCAAGAAAAACTATGATACATGGGAGAAGGGTTTTGAAGTAATTATTAATGACCCAAATAAAAGTATTAATACCATTAGCAGTTTTATAAACACCTCTCTAAACACAATTACTAAAAATGTACTCAACGAAAGGGGTGGCTATTTTTGGAAAGTTAATAAGCCAAACTATCGATTTGACATAACTGGAGAGTTTACCATCCGCTTTGATACCATCAATTTGATTTGCTCAAACATTAAAGATAGTATGTTTATCAAATCAACAATTGGGACTTTTTACCCTTTGTCAAATAGATGGGTGGGTAAAGGAGGAAAAATAACCTGGTCGCGTTCTGGGTATCCTGAAGATATAATATTTGCAAAACTGCAGAAGTATCGTATCAACCTTAATGAGAATAACTACCAAGCCGATTCAGTATACTTTACCAACAAAGATTACTTTAGCAAACCAACCCTTGGACATATAACCGATTGGTTAATAAAAGATTATAAAAAGGAATCAATTCCCTACCCTGAATTTCAATCGTACGACCAATGGTTTCAGATCAAAAACTTCTTTAAGAATATAGATTATGAAGGTGGATTTACTATGCGTGGATCTAAACTAATTGGTACAGGTGGACGATCAAAACTTGCAACAATAATTATTAGGAAAGACGATAAAGAATTTCTTCGGGTTGAAGGCAACATACTTATTTTTCAAAGGCAAATTATAAATTCAGAAAAAGCTCGAATTCGCTTTAAATTTGATAACGACTCAATTTTTCATGCAGGGTTAAACTTTAACTACAACGATCAGAATAAAACCGTTGTACTAACCTCAACAGACAAGCTCCTTACACAAAGCCCTTACAATAGTTCTTATCACAAGCTTTCAATATCATCAAGCCAACTAAGTTGGAAAATTACTGATGATAAGATATTTTTTGGAGGCTCAGTTGGCTCATCGTTAAACCGAGCAACTTTTGAATCTCAAAACTTTTTTAACGAGGAAAAGTTTGACGCAATGATGGGTCCTGACGAGAAACACCCCTTGCTAGCGTTAGCAAATTATGCTAAAAAAATGAAAAGTAAATATTTCCTTGCCGAAGATTTTGCCGGATATATCAGAAAATCAGTTGAACAAGTACGAGTTGAGCTGATGAAGATTGCTATGCAAGGTTATATTTTTTATGATTTTGGCACGGATGAAATTCAAATTACAACAAAGCTATACGATGCTATTAAAGCTAGGGGACAGTCGATAGATTATGATGTTATCAACTTTAATTCGCAAACACAAGGGAACTCGCCAAATGCTGAACTCGATCTTAAAACTATGGACTTGATTGTTAACGGGATTGAGCGTATATCGGTAAGCGATTCTCAAAACGTAAAGATATTCCCATCAAATCATCAGGTAATAATGCAGAAAAACCGAAACTTTGCTTTTGGAGGTGCAGTTCGATCTGGCTTGTTTCTTTTTCAGGGAAAGATGTTTCATTTCGATTATGGGAATTTCAAAATCTCACTCGATGAAGTGATTTCGCTTAATGTCGATTATAAAACCACCAAATTTGACATGAACGGAATGCGAGTTCTTAGTACTGTTGCAAATACATTCGAGGAAATTAAAGGTGAAATTCTTATCGACAAACCCGATAACAAGTCGGGATTAAAGAAAAACAAAGGATACCCCATTTTCAATAGTACTGATACTTCATATATATACTATGACGACCCAAAAATCTTTGGCGGGGTTTATAAACGCGATAGTTTTTACTTCCAGGTATATCCCTACAAATTTGTCAATTTGAATAATTATGAGCAAACGGATATGAACTTTGTTGGGATTCTTCACTCAGCAAATATTATTGCTCCTATCGAAGATACCCTTAGGCTTCGTCCTGATAATTCACTTGGGTTTATTAGGGTAACACCTCCAGAAGGTTTTGCCCTTTACCAAGGGAAAGGCCGGATATTCTACAAGATTGACTTAAGCAACATGGGATTAAGGGCTGATGGGCAAGTTAAGTATATTACATCAACTACAACATCTGATAATTTTTACCTATTCCCAGACTCTTTAATCACCAAATCGCTCAACTTTACAATCGACCAACAGCTTACTGGAATACAATACCCCGAAACCAAAGGGAATATTCATACCATTAAGTGGTATCCTAGACGAGAAAAATTCTTTGCTTACCAAGGGCAAGAGCCCTTTCATATGTATACCGAACAAACCCGTTTAATAGGAAATTTATTACTCTGCCCGCTTGGTTTAACCGGTGATGGGATTGCAAAGCTTGATAATGCAAAACTCAATTCGAAGAAGTATGAATTTAATGCAAATGATTTTAGCAGTGATTCAGCAAGCCTTGACCTTTACGCACCAGGTTCGGATTCCATTTCCTTTGAATCAACTAAACTAAAAGCAAAAATTGACTTTCTTAATCGACAAGGTACTTTTAGTAAACGTGGAGAGAGTATTTTTGCAAGGATGCATCCATTAAGATACGAAACTCATCTCGATGGGTTCTCGTGGAATATTGACAACAATGAGCTAACAATATCAACCCTATTTCGTCAAAAAGCGGTTGAGTTACAAAAGTTTCATGTAACAAGGATGGCCGATAAAGACAGTATCCCTTCGGGTTCAGTGTTTTATTCCACAAGGTTTGACGAAGACTCATTATATTTTTTCTCTCCCAAGGCAAAATACGATTTGAAGAGTTCTATTCTCAAAGCTGATTCCGTTAAATACTTACTAGTTGCCGATGCGGCCATTTATCCATCAAACAAAAAGATTGTAATTGAACCTTTACGTAGATTATTACCATTGAGCAAGGCAACAATTTCAGCCAGTTTACCTGAACGTTACCACAAAATATATAACGCTGATTTAAACATTATTAGCCGTAGCAAGTATGTCGGAAATGGACTATACGATTATATCGATGAAAATGATTTGATTGAAACTATTACATTAACTGAAGTTGGAGTAAACGAAAACTTAAAAACTTTCGGAAATGGAACATTAACACAACCTGATAATTTTACATTAAGTCCGGAATTTGGATTCATTGGTAAAGTTACCTTAAACGCCCCCAATAAATTTCTATACTTTAATGGTGGTGCCAGACCCATTTTTAATTGTCCAACGTTAAATCCTAACTGGGTAAAATTTGAATCAACAATTAACCCAGACAGTATTTTAATCCCTGTATCAGATGCTCCTCAAAACATAAACTTTGCAAAACTAATTAATGGAAGTATTGTAAAAGAAGACTCTCTTAAACTTTACGGATCATTCCTTGGTATACGAAGAACATACAATGATGCGCCCCTTGTGCTTGCCTCAGGTTTTATGAACTTCAACAAGAATAACCGCCGTTTTACTATCGGTCCATCATATAAGATTTTTAATGCTGATAGCTCTGGGAACACTGTTAGTATTCAAAAAGACTTCTGTATGATGTTTGGAGAGGGAAGTATTAAGTTACCAATTGAATTAGGTCAGGTTACACTTAAAACAAATGGTAGTTTAATCCACAAACTTGAAGACAATTCTTTATCCCTCGATGTTATTCTACAGCTCAATTTCTTCTTTAACCAGAAATCCTTGGAAGTTATGGCTTCTGATCTTAACTCACTTATAGCCCTAGATAAAGTTGATCTGAGCAGAAAAATTGTAAAGAAAACCCTTTACGAATGCATCGATCCTAAGGATGCCGCAACAGCTCTATCTCAAATAAAACTTTTTGGAGCCCCAACCCAAATGCCTAAAGGTTTCGAAAGTACAATAACTCTTGCCGATCTTAAATTAAAATGGAATCAAAAAACTCGTTCGTTCATATCAAATGGGAAAATTGGCATTGGCACAATTGGTAACGTTCAAATAAACAAAAAAGTAAATGGCTATATTGAAATAACTAAACGTAGAAGTGGCGATTTCATGACTCTGTATATTAATCTAGGTGAAGACAAATACTATGTTTTTACTTATACCAAGGGTTCAATGCAAGTAAACTCTCACAATCCTGAGTTTATAAATCCAATTAGTGCACAAAAATCAAGCGAAAGAAAGGTCAAAGTTACTCTAGGAAAGCAAAAGTATTACTACTTAGTCGGTACTAGTAGCGAATTAAATAAAGCCCGTATTCGATACAAGCAAATCATTGGAGGCGATGAATCATCTGTAGAGAATAAGGATGAAGAAAACAAGAAAGAAGGAAAAGAAGAAAAAGAAGAAAAGAATAACTAACTCGTTCAATGTTTAAACCGAGGTATTTCAAGCACTTCAAGATCTTTAATTTCACTTCCTTCAATAGTGAATCTTAAGGCAGTTCTATATTTATGGAAGCCGGAAATACCTGCTGCTCCTGGATTCATATAAAGGAAATTCCTTTTGTTATCGTACATAACCTTTAGGATATGGCTATGCCCACAAATAAAAAGAGTTGGAGAGTTAGCCTCAATTAATGGAATAATTGAATGCTCATATCTTCTGGGAGTGCCACCAATGTGAGTCATAAATACTTTGACATCTTCGCATTTGAATTGCTGAAACTTAGAGTAAGTAACACGTAAATCACCCCCATCAATATTACCAAAAACAGCACGAAAAGGTTTAAATGCAGTTATTTTATCGGCGGTTTCAATATCACCAATATCTCCTGCATGCCATATCTCATCGCAACTCTCGAAGAACGAAGCCAAACTCTCATCCCAATGTCCATGCGTATCAGAAAGCAATCCTATTTTTTTCATCTACTTAAAAGGAAAAACAATTATCACAACTCTAAAGATAGCAACACTTTTAAAATTGATATATTTGATAACTTTGAAAATTATCTGATTATTTGTATCTGCTATCTAATATATAAAACAATGCAAATATTCTATGCCCCCGATATTTCAAACAATATCCATACTCTAACCGAAGAGGAATCAAAACACTGCATTCGTGTTTTGAGACTTGATATAGGAGATGAGATTACTCTTGTTGATGGGAAAGGTGGTTTGTATAAAACTCGAATAATAAAACCAGAACCTAAAAGATGTCAGGTAGAGGTTTTTGAATCAATATATGAATACGAGAAGCGTAATCACTATTTACATATTGCTATCGCTCCAACAAAAAACATCGAAAGATTTGAGTGGTTTCTTGAAAAGACTACAGAGATTGGGATTGATGAGGTCACTCCTTTACTTTGCGAACATTCTGAACGTAAAGTAATAAATAATGATAGACTTGAAAAGATTATTGTTTCGGCAATGAAACAATCAATAAAGGCTTACCTCCCAAAGCTTAACCAATTAACCCCTTTTAAGTCTTTTATTCAAACAAAACAGCAAGGAGATACATACATCGCCCATTGCAATAAAAATGATTTAAAACATCTTAAAAACTACGTTTCAACAAATACACATTCAACAATTCTAATTGGGCCCGAGGGCGATTTCAGTCCTGATGAAGTTAATGTTGCTCTAGAAAATAGCTATAAGGAGATAAGCCTTGGAAATTCTAGGTTAAGAACTGAAACAGCAGGAGTTGTTGCTTGTCATATTGTAAATCTAGCAAATGAATAAAAAAGGGGAGCGTTACTCCCCTTTTCTACTTACCAATTACAAAATCTAATGTGTTTTGAATCTCTTTTTTAGGTGTTTTAAATAATTCAGTATTCGTACATTTCGTACATGTAACTGAGGTGAATCGTTTGAACTCAAAATTAAACATCTTGGCAACCACACTCCCTGCCATAAATACCTCACCAATCTCAAATTCATGACCTCCGCACTTTGAGCATGTGTATTTCGTTCTAATTACTGTTTTCATTTTTATTTTCTATTTCATTAGAATCATCTTTTGACCTTTTATATCGTCCAGCCTTTTTTAAGGCTTGATCAATAATCCACTCCAACTGTCCATTGGTGCTTCTAAACTCATCTGCAGCCCATTTTTCAACAGCCTCAAGTTTTTCAGGATCAATTCGAAGTACAAAAGACTTTTTGCTTGACATAGTGCTATTGATGTAGAGTTCCTGTATTTACAACTGGGCGAGCCGATTCATCAGAGCAAAGTACAACCATTAAATTACTAACCATAGCCGCTTTTTTCTCCTCATCCAAGTTTACAATTTGCTTTTCGGATAACTGTTCTAAAGCCATTTGAACCATACCGACCGCCCCTTCAACTATCTTACTACGAGCGGCAACCACTGCTGTTGCCTGCTGGCGACGAAGCATTGCTCCTGCAATTTCCTGTGCATAAGCTATATAGTTAATTCTTGCCTCTATAACATTAATACCTGCTATATTTAATCTTTCTCTTAACTCAGTTTCTAAGCGGTGATTTACCTCTTCTCCTCCTGCCCTAAGTGTAATATTAGCATCTTCCATTTCGAAGTTATCATAAGGAAACATTCCGGCTAATTTACGTAACGCAGCATCGCTCTGAACTACCACAAAATGCTCATATTGATCAACATCAAATGAAGCTTTATAAGTATTTTCAACCTTCCATACCAAAACAAGCCCAATCATTATAGGGTTACCAACCTTATCGTTAACCTTGATTGGTTGGCTATCGAAGTTGCGTGCACGCAAAGAGATTCTCTTCTTAAAGTATAAAGGGTTTGTCCAAAAGAATCCGTTGATCTTTATTGTTCCAACGTACTTACCAAAAAGTACTAGTACTGAAGATTCATTAGGATTAACTATTACAAAACCTATGGCTATCAGAATTGCAAGTAAAAAACCTATGATAAACCATGGTGATTGATAAATAATTATTCCAGCAATTGTGCCACCTAAAACTAGTAAGAATACCAAGAACATTAGGTATCCAGACTTTGGGTTAAAATTTTTTTCCATACTATTATGATATTATTTTGATATCACAAATATATCACACAAAAAAAGCAAAAGCAAGAAAAAAGCCGGAAAAATTTTCCGGCTTAGCAAACACTTGCTTTTTTCAATATCTCAGCGATTGTTTTGTCTGGTAGTTCTGGAGTTTTTGCAATTAGTCCATCTATTTTTGCTAACAGCCAACTATTGTAATCAAATTTTAAAGTTACATCAACTAAAGTTGAATACTCTTTACCAGCAAAAATTGTATATTGAAAAAAGTAGGGAGTAGATGTTTCATCCATAGGCAATTCGTTTATTTTCATTTAAAACGAATTGCCAAATAATTTATTTTACGCTTTACTAAAAACATAAAAAAATAGTGCCTAAAGCAAAGGAAAAAGATTACTCAAGGCACTTCTAACATAAGGTATTTTAAATACTCTAAACAGAAAGTATCATTTTATTCTCCTCCATAATCTTTCTCATATTGATTATAGCATACCTCATTCTCCCCAACGCTGTATTTATACTAACATTCGTTTGTTCTGCAATCTCCTTAAAGCTTAGACCCGCATAGTGTCTAAGTAAAACCACCTCCTTTTGATCATCGGGTAGCTGATCAACTAGAGCCCTAACATCGGTAAGTATTTGCTCAAATACAATCTCCTCCTCAACCGTTTTGTCGGAGTACTTTGGATGGTTAAGAATATCAACTTCGTAATCATCCTTCGAAAGCAGTTTTGCTTGTTTTTCCCTTCTAAAATGGTCAATTATCAGATTGTGTGCTATACGCATTGCCCACGATGAAAACCTATTAGTATCAACGTATCGTCCCTCCTTAAGGGACTTAATTACTTTAATAAAAGTTTCTTGGAAAATGTCCTCAGCAACATCTTGCTTTTTAACTAAAAGCAAAATATAACTATAAACACGTTTTTGATGTCGCCGGATTAAAACCTCGATTGCAGAATCTCTGCCGTTTACAAACTCAACTACAAGTTCGTAATCGCTTGGATTATAAGCATCCACAACTACCTCCTAACTGTTTTGGTTAATGGGGTAGAATTTTTTCGATAGGCAGATTATTAAGGTTTAAGATTCAAATACAATTATTATGCAAATAAACAGTTTTTTCTAAGAAAACAAAATAAGAAAGCGTTAAAATGCTCATTTCATGATAAAAGAACTATTTCGTTTTATTTTTTTTACGAAAAATTTAACAATTTAGTTCCATTTTGGTTTGATATTCATCCGTGCAAATGGATAGTAAATTGATGTTAAACTTATACCTTTGCAGGTCACAAAAAAGGGATGCAAAACAAATCGAACAATATAATATCTATAAGAGGTGCAAGGGTTCACAACCTTAAAAACATTAGTCTTGATATACCTCGAAATAAACTAATAGTTATAACTGGGCTTTCTGGATCGGGTAAATCATCACTTGCTTTCGATACCATTTATGCTGAGGGTCAAAGAAGGTATGTTGAAAGTCTTTCATCCTATGCACGTCAATTCCTCGGAAGGGTTTCTAAACCTGAGGTTGACTCAATTTCAGGAATACCACCTGCAATAGCCATTGAGCAAAAAGTTAACTCCCGAAACCCACGATCAACAGTTGGAACATCAACTGAAATTTACGATTACCTTAAACTACTTTTCGCCAGAATTGGCAGAACATACTCCCCTGTTTCTGGTAAAGAAGTAAAAAGGCACTCGGTTACCGATGTAGTAAACCATATTTGCACCTTCCCTGATGGCACCAAAATGGTACTCCTATCACCTATCAAACTTAATGGGAATGGTAATATTAACGATAAACTTGCAGAACTATCAAGGGAGGGGTTTACAAGGGTTGAAGTTGGTGAACAAGTTATCAGAATTGATGATGAGAAAACAAGAGATTTACTGAAAATCTCTGGAGCATCCCTCAAACTCATAATTGATAGGTTTGCAATTTCTCATGATGATGATTTTGTAAGCCGACTTGCAGATTCAGTCCAAACGGCTTTTGCAGAAGGGAATGGCAAATGCTATCTGAAAATTTATAAAGACGATGGGTCTACAGAAGAAATTTTTTCAAATAAATTCGAAAGGGATGGAATAGAGTTCGAAGAACCTAGCGAACACCTATTTAGTTTCAATAATCCATTAGGTGCTTGCCCTAAATGCGAAGGATATGGGAAAGTAATTGGTATTGATGAAGATTTAGTAATTCCGAATAAAAGCCTCTCTCTATACCAGGATGCAATTGCTTGCTGGAAGGGTGAAACCATGAGTTGGTATAAAGATCAGGTGATAAAACATGCTGAAAAGTATAGTTTCCCAATTCACAAGCCCTATTACCAACTAAGCGATGATCAAAAGCAAATCCTTTGGAATGGCAATAAGGATTTCGATGGTTTATTCAAGTTTTTCAAACATCTTGAAGAGAAAAAGTATAAGATTCAATATAGGGTAATGCTTTCGAGGTATATGGGTAAAACCGTATGTCCTGAATGTAAAGGCGGACGTTTAAAAAAAGAAGCAACCTACGTTAAGGTAAATGGATTTACAATACATGATCTTGTTAACAAACCCGTTATTGAACTTGCTACAATATTTGAATCCTTTAAGCTAAATGAGCATGATAGCAAGGTTGCCAAAAGAATACTTATCGAAATTAAGAATCGAATTAACTATCTGAAAAATGTTGGTCTTGGCTATTTAACCCTTAACCGTTTATCAACATCGCTTTCGGGCGGAGAGTCTCAACGCATAAACCTATCCACATCACTTGGAAGTAGTTTAGTTGGATCGTTGTATATTTTAGATGAGCCTAGCATTGGTCTTCATTCCAGAGACACCCAATTGCTAATAGATGTTTTAAAAGAATTACGAGACTTAGGCAATACCGTCGTTGTCGTTGAGCACGACGAAGAGATAATTAAATCGGCTGATTATATAATTGACATTGGCCCACTTGCAGGTAGATTGGGTGGCGAAATTGTTTTTCAGGGAAACAGAAACGAGCTTGAAAAATCAACAACTAGCCTTACTGCCAAGTATATAAACCACATCGAGAAGATTTCCATACCAACCCCTCGTCGTAAATGGTCAAATTTTATTGAGGTTTTTGGAGCCAGAGAGAATAACCTGAAAAGCATTGATGTAAAATTTCCACTAAATGTAATGACTGTAGTTACGGGGGTTAGCGGATCAGGGAAATCCTCACTAGTTAAAGGAATCCTCTACCCTGCAGTTGCAAAAAGTATAATTGGTGTTGGAGAGAGACCTGGACAGCACGATGCTATAAAAGGTGACATCCATCTTTTAAAAGGCATTGAGATGGTTGATCAGAACCCAATTGGAAGATCATCGCGAAGTAATCCTGTTACATACATCAAGGCTTGGGATGAGATTCGAAAACTTTTATCTGATCAGCCATACGCAAAACGTAGCGGCTACAAACCTTCACACTTCTCATTTAATATTGAAGGTGGACGATGCGAGGAATGCCAGGGAGAAGGCGTGATTACTGTTGAAATGCAGTTTATGGCGGATGTTACACTTGTTTGTGAAACTTGCAATGGGAAACGTTTCAAAGAGGATATTCTTGAAGTAAAGTATAAGGATGCTAATGTTTTTGATATCCTTGAAATGACCGTAAACCAAGCAATAGAGTTTTTTGATAATGGTAAAACATCGGCTGAAAAGAAGATTGTTGAGCGCTTAAAACCATTACAAGATGTGGGTCTTGGTTATATAAAATTAGGTCAAGCGTCAAGTACTTTAAGCGGGGGTGAAAGTCAGCGTGTAAAGTTGGCATCATTTCTTCAAAAAGATCAGGCTACACAACCACACCTTTTTATTTTTGATGAACCAACAACGGGCCTTCACTTCCATGACATTAGAAAACTTCTCGATGCCTTTAATGCATTATTGCATAAGGGTCATAGCCTAATTATTATTGAGCACAACCTTGAAGTTATTAAAAGTGCTGATTGGGTTATTGATCTTGGTCCCGATGGCGGTGATAGAGGTGGACATCTCGTTTTTGAGGGAACCCCTGAAGATTTTAGAAAGTCTGATAAATCAATAACTGGTCCCTACATTACCAACAAACTTGATGAGTTTGAAGCAAAAAAATAGTCGCATACGTTCTATGCGACTAAACAATATCTTTAAATTAAAATTATTCTGTTTTAAGCCCAAACATAATTGCAACACAACCGCTTACAGGAATATCAGAATTCTTTTCTTCATTAGGTATTTTTACAACAATAATAAGCTGCTGAGTTGCTTCAACTTTAAAATCCCATGATGTTGCATAGTTATTATTAGCATTTGTGTAAAGTAATTTTTTATCGACATCTAGGACTTTAAATTCGACTTTTTTAAGTACTTCCTCACAGCAAATGGAAATCCGATACTCTTGACCAGCATAAAAAGTCTTGAAAAGTTCAGCATCTTCCCCTTCGGTAAGAACAGCAGCATTGAAGTTTCCATCGTGAATGTATGGAGCAAGCTCTTGCTTGCAAATCTTCTTTGCGAAATTCTTACATTGAGCAGCACCGGTAAGCGATGTGACAAGGAATAAACTGACAAAAGCAATGTAAGCCAGTGATTTCATATTGAAAATTATGTTATTTTACATTGTATATTTACTACGAATCTCATAAACCTTGGCTTTGAGCTTCGAAAAAATTTCTGGAGTAATGGTTACTACGTTCTTCGATTTTAATGTTGTTACACCTGATACTTTATTAGGAACTGCTTCAACACCTGAAACCGTTACTCCAATTTGATCATAAATCAATTTAATCTCATTAATATCCTTTAGAACAGATTGAACATCTGGATTATTCTTATTCTGATTTAATAGGTTAACAACAGTATTAAGTGACAACTTTTGATCAATAATTCTATTCACCAATTCACTATTAGTTGTTTTGGAATTATCAACTAATGTTGCTGCAATATACAGTCCCTCAACCCAGCCACCAACAAGAATAATTGAACCAATTGCAACCCTATCGTTTTCCTCAAGGGTTGAGTTTGTGTTAAGCAATGTTTCTGAAATAATATCAAGAATTACATCGCGGTTATTAACATTCGCCTCAAGTTTTTCAATGATTGAATTATCAATCGCATTTAAAATCCCAAGCCCTTCAGCCATTTTCTTCGAAGCTGTCATAAATTGGATTGAGGCTTGAGTTTGATCGAAGAGGCTTGCATAGCTAAGATCGGTACTATAAATACCAAGATTCAAAGCCATACTTTTATTTGTGTTGTATTTAGATGTATTATCTACTTTATTAAGAATTTCCTCATTATAGGTTGCACCTGCTCTCTTAAGAATTAACGCGGTTTCAAGAGGAGATGGCAAGGAATAAAAAACTTGCTTTACGGCTTTAATACCTTTTATTGCTGTACTATCCTGCTCAATTGAATTAATATCAACTTCAACTTTATCACTTTTTCTATTCTCAGATGAGCAGCATATAAAAACTAAAGCCATTAAGCTAAAGCAATAGGCTATGGTTGCTTTAATTCCAATAAATCCTTTTACCATATCACAGTATTTAGTTGGTAAATATCTTGAAAACATTCGATATAACAAGTAAAATTAATATTTTTTTCAAAAGTTAAAAATCTGTTTTGGTTTAATATCTGTTAAATTGCAATTTGTTTGTTAAAACAACATTCTCAAAAACCAAGGAATTGCACTCTTTCAGCAAATTGCAAAATCAATACTCTTTGCAACAACATTCAAAATGATTGGTTAACTTTACAGCGTAATTTTTAATTAAAATGAGCATCCCAAGCATAAAACTTACCGATAAACAAAAAACAGTTGTCGACAATCTGGTTTCAAACAGTGATGAACAGGTTATCTCTTTAATTCAGGATTTTAGGGAGAATGGCGAACTATTTATTGTTCAGCCATTAATTGAGATGATTTATACAAATCGTAGCGAAATACTTAAAGAAGCTATAGTTGAATTTATAAGTGACATTAAAAATCCTGTAGCTGTTGAGATAATTACACAATCAATCCAGAAAAATATTGGGAATCAAAATACTGCTGGATTAGTAACAGCCTGTTGGCAAAGCAATCTTGATTTTAGCCGTGAACTTCCTCTATTTATTGATATTCTTTGTAATAGCAACTATCAGACCTCGCTTGAAGCATTTACCGTAATTGAAAACTCAATCTCCAATTTAAATACAAAGGAGATTGACCTTTACATTGCTACTATCGAATCAAAGCTTAAAGATACTCCAATAGAAAAACAGTCGTTGCTTACCGAAATGATTGTTACACTTGAAAACTTTAAACGAAATGGAGCAAGAGATAGTACGGACGATTTGTGCTAATTAATCTTATTTCCATAATTTCTAGTACCGAAAATACTGCTACCAATTCGAACCATCGTACTTCCTTCCTCTATTGCAATTTGATAATCGCCAGACATTCCCATTGATAGGTTTTTGAATGACTCCTCTTCCTTGAAATAGGTATTTTTCAACTTTTTAAATAAATCAGAAAGATCATGGAATTCTGATTTCACCTTTTCCTCATCATTGGTGAAGGATGCCATGCCCATTAATCCAACAACTTTAACATTTTTCATCTGCTCATATTCAGATGACTTAAGAATATCATCAACCTCCTGTGCAGATAGTCCAAATTTTGTTTCCTCGGTAGCAATGTAAACCTGAAGTAAGCAGTCTATAACCCTACCAACCTTCTCCGCTTCCTTATTAATCATGCTTAAAAGCTTAAGGCTATCAACAGAATGAATTAAACTAACAAAGGAAGCAATATACTTTACCTTATTAGTCTGCAAGTGTCCAACCAGATGCCAATGTATATCTTTGGGCATAACTTCATACTTCGAAACCATCTCCTGCACCTTGTTTTCGCCGAAAACTCTTTGTCCTGCATTGTACGCCTCCATTACAACATCGACAGGGTGGGTTTTTGAAATGGCCACCAACACTACATTATTTGGTAATGTTTGTTTTATTTCCTGCAAACTACCTTGAATGCTCATTGCCTAATACTTTTGTGCAAAATTAAGATATTTTGCAAGCATTATGTTCCTAATTACTATTTGAGTTTAGTAGGGTCTCTGACCAATATAATTTCCCGCAGGATTATAGTTAGCAACTATAATAATCCCACCATCAGCACAAATTGCAACACCTATTCCCACATGAGTGGTGTTTTTCCATACCATTTGAGTGTAATGGCCAGTAGGATAATAATTGTCCATTGTTACCACATCATATTTATACTCCTTTATCTCACTATACCAATTTTCTGATGCATCGAGTGGAGTGTATGATGAAGCACTTCCCCAAAAAATATTCTCACCATATTGCTGTTTCCACTCACCACTACCAGGGCGGTGTTTCATTAAACATCCTTCGGAAGCTAAATGATCGGCCCATTTTTGTGCAAATTCGGCTAAGTCAGTAGACCATTGCAACGGGGGTGATCCAACATCTTTCCTAACCTTATTATGATGATCTAAAGCAGTTTGAGCATCAGTTTTAGAAATCTTCGAGCCAGTGTTATCAGGAACAATCTGTGCTTTCGACAACATAGTCACAGACAACATTATTAATAGGAGTCCTACTTTTATTTTCATAATAGTTCGAATTATGTTTTAAACAAAGTTACTTAAAAAGGAAAAAGAGATACACAAATAACAAAAAAAGCGTCCCTAAGGACGCTTTAAATATATTGTATGTATTTGTTTTACTCTAACTCATGAATTACTAATCCGCTACGAAGTTTTGGTTCAAACCAAGTAGTTTTAGGAGGCATAATATTACCAGTATCAGCAATATCAATAAGCTGTTTCATTGATACTGGGTAAAGGGCAAAAGCGACTTTCATATCCCCACTATCAACTCGTTTACTTAATTCACCTAATCCACGAATACCACCAATAAAGTCAATACGTTTAGATGTTCTTAAATCCTTAATATCAAGAATTGGTTCAAGCACCTGATTTGAAAGGATAGTTACATCAAGAACTCCTATTGGATCATTATCGTTGTATGTACCAGGTTTTGCGGTTAAAGAATACCATTTACCCTCAAGATACATACTGAAGTTATGAAGCTTATTGGGGGTATAAATATTCTTACCCATCTCCTTAACTTCAAAACCTTTGCTAAGCTTTTCGATTAGCTGAGCTGGTGTTAGCCCATTAAGATCTTTAACTGTACGGTTGTAATCAATAATTCTAAGCTGATTATCGGGGAATATAACTGCTAAGAAATAGTTATACTCTTCGTTTCCAGTGTGATTAGGATTTTTAGCCTTTTTCTCCTGTCCAACCCTTGCAGCTGCTGCAGTACGATGGTGACCATCAGCCACATATAATGCAGGAATTTTTGCAAATATCTCAGTGATTCTTTTGTTTACTGAAGCATCCTCAATTACCCAAAAATGATGACCAAAACCATCTTCAGCAACGAAATCGTATACAGGCTTATTGTTCTTAACCACAGTCTCAACGATTTGATCCATCTCCTTTTGAGCAGGATATGCAAAGAACACTGGCTCAACGTTGGCATTCTGAATACGAACGTGAATCATACGATCCTCTTCCTTATCGGGGCGGGTTAGCTCGTGCTTCTTGATTTTACCCTCCATATAGTCCTCGAAATGACAAGCAGCAACAAGACCATACTGAGTACGTCCTTCCATTGTTTGAGCATAGATATAGTATCTCTCCTCGGTATCTTTAACAAGCCATCCTTTCTCGCGCCATTTCTTGAAGTTTTCTACAGCCTTATCATAAGCAGGTTGAGTATGCTCATCGATAATTGGATCGAAATCGATTTCAGGTTTGATTATATGAAGTAGCGACTTCTCTCCTGCTTCAGCCTTTGCTTCAACCGAGTTCAACACATCGTATGGGCGTGATGCAACTTCTTTTGCAAACTCCTTAGGTGGGCGGATGCCCTTAAATGATTTTATTTTTACCATAAAAAAGTTAAATGTTAGTAGTTAAAAGTTAAAAGACCAAAACATTAAACGGTTTTGAGGTATTTTATTAAACCTAATGTTAATTGTTTAACCAACAGAATGTGCCTAGTAACAGTTGAAACATCCGATATATAACCTAATCTATTGGAAATTAGAATCTGTGTTTCAACTTCGGCTAACGATCCAATCGCAATGTAAAGAAAATGGATTGTTTCACCAGTGCTATTTCTAGCACAACCCTCAGCTATATTTGAAGGAACAGAAACTACGGCTCGTCTTATCTGGGAGGTTAATCCGTAAATCTCATCTTTAGGAAACGATTTAGTTAGTCCATAAACCTCAACTGTCAACTCAACAGCCTCTTTCCAAGCCTCAAGTTTAGTATGCTCCACCTCTCCTCGCTTAATTTTTCTCCTTTAACTTTTCACTTGATTATTTATTTACTTGATATGTTTTATCCCCTTTCTTAATAAAGCCCACAATCTGACGGGCAGATGCAAGGCCTGCATTGATATTAGCCTCAGCTGTTTCAGCACCCATCTTTTTAGGAGTTGCAAAAACTCTACCGGGGAACTTTTCAACCATCTCAGCATGCTTTTCGGCCATAATATCTGTTGCATACTTTAGATCGGCTCTCTCGGCAAAAGCCTTAATCAAGCCATCCTCATCGATAACCTCTTTACGAGCGGTGTTGATTAGAGCAGCTCCCTTTGGCATTTTTGTAAGCAAATCGTAACCAATTGATTTCTTGGTTTTATCGTTTGCTGGAATATGCAAAGAAACATAATCGCATTTGCTATATAGTTCTTCAATAGAACCAACCACTTTAATTCCATCTTTCTCCATCGCTTCCTTCGGAACAAAAGGATCGAAAGCGTAAACTTCCATACCAAAACCTTTTCCGTATTTAGCTACAAGTTTCCCAACGTTGCCATAGGCATGAATACCTAACTTCTTACCCATGATTTCGGTACCTGTACCTGGTTGGAAAAGACCACGAGCCATGAATATCATCATTCCAATTGCCAATTCGGCAACTGCGTTTGAGTTTTGACCAGGGGTATTCATTGCAACAACACCTTTTGCAGTGCAAGCAGCAAGATCAAGGTTATCGTAACCAGCACCGGCGCGAACAACAATTTTAAGGTTTTTGCCTGCTTCAACTACCTCTTTAGTAACCTTATCGCTACGAACAATAAGCGCATCGGCATCTGCCACTGCTTTGATAAGATCGTTAGGATCGGTATATTTCTCAAGTAGAGCAAGTGTAAAACCTGCTTCTTCAACAATTTTCTTAATGCCTTCAACTGCAACCTTTGCGAAAGGTTTTTCAGTTGCTACAAGTACTTTTGCCATGGCTATTATGTTTTGTTGTTAAAATGATTTTTTAAAATAAAGGTTGAACGACAACAGTCATCCAACCCTTTATTATAGGTTTAATGCCAATTATGCATTTAATTTTTCAAATTCTTTCATGCAATCAACAAGCGCCTGAACACTTTCAAGAGGACAAGCATTGTAGCACGATGCGCGGAAGCCTCCAACTGAACGGTGTCCTTTAATACCAACCATTCCAGCTTTCTTAGCGAAATCCATAAACTCAGCCTCTTTTTCTTTGTACTGCTCAGCCATAACAAAGCAGATGTTCATGATAGAACGATCCTCCTTAACAGCAGTACCCACAAACATCTTATTGCGGTCAATTTCGTTGTAAAGCAACTCAGCCTTTTGGTTATTTATTTTGTTGATCGCTGCAATTCCACCAATTGACTTTAACCATTTCAATGTTTCGTGCATAACGAAAATTGAAATCACTGGAGGAGTGTTGTACATTGAGTTATCTTTTGCTTCAGCACCAATGTGGGTTCTGTAATCAACCATACTTGGAAGTTTTCTTTCGATCTTGCCAAGGACATCCTTACGAACGATAACAAAAGTAACACCAGCAGGACCAACGTTCTTTTGCGCTCCACCATAAATCAAAGCATATTTCTTAACATCAACTGGGCGGCTCATAATATCAGAACTCATATCAGCAACCAGGTTAATAGGGCAATCGATATCAGTTTTGATTTCAGTTCCATAAATGGTGTTATTGGTTGTGATATGGAAATAATCTGCATCGGTTGGAATTTTATATCCTTTTGGGATATATGTAAAATTCTTATCAGCTGATGAAGCTACTACTTCAACATCACCATAAAGTTTAGCTTCTTTAATGGCTTTTTTAGCCCAAACACCAGTTTCTAGATAAGCAGCTTTCTTACCTAACAGGTTAGCTGCTACTGCAAAAAATTGAGTTGAAGCGCCTCCACCTAAGAACATTACTGCATAATTATCAGGAATGTTTAACAAATCTCTCCAAAGTTGTTCGGTTTCAGCCATTACCCTCTCCCAGCCTGGAGTACGATGCGAAATCTCTAGAAGACCAATCCCAGTATTATCAAAATTACGGATAGCCTCAATTGTAGCCTCGATGGCTGGTTTAGGAAGAACGCAGGGGCCTGCATTAAAATTATGTTTTGCCATGATATGTAAAGTTTTAGAATGTTATGCAAACTTTTTTACAAGGTCAAAATTCTTAGTTTTTTTTGAGATTTCCTAATAAATTAGAACTAAGAATAGCCGTATTGGGAAAAAATCATTAGTTAAAACGAATCTATTTAAATAAAACCTTTTTCAAAGCATTATTATAGATAAAAAGACCAGATTAATAGCAAGTTGATCGGCTTTTATTTTGAAAAGGAAACAATTCGACTATTTTTCAGCAAGGGAATGATTGAAGTAACATCTTCGGTAAAACAATAACTTATTACATTGTCGAGACCCAAATTCTTTAATCTATGTCGTTGGGCAGCTTTCTCTAAATATTTTTTTAAATCAACTTTAGCTAGCATCCAAATGTCAATAGCTGCATGAACAGAATCGCATTTGGTAGAATAGCCGTGATTATCAATAAGTTTTTGTGAGATCGCGCCAGCAAGAATCGTGTCCTCGATACAAAATTTCCCCTTCCATCCAGAGCATAGAATAATAATATCTTTTTTTTCTTGGGCTAAATGATCAATCAATGCCGATAAATTCAGAAATGCCCCAATGATTACTTCGTCAGCATCTTGCCCAACAGTGATAGCATTAGTACCGTTTGTTGTGCTATAGACAATTGTTTTACCTTCTACTACATCTTTAGTAAAATAGTATGGAGAGTTGCCAAAATCGGCAAAATCTAATTTTTGTCCATTACGCTCAGCAACAACCATAAATCCCCTATCCTTATACCCTTTTGCTTCTTCAATGGTCTTTACTGGAATAATTTCCCTAACCCCATTATGCATCATAGTACAAATAACAGATGTAGCCCTAAGCACATCAACCACAACAACTACCTTCCCTCTCGGGTCATAGCACTTAAAAAGTTCTGTAGAGAGGCAAACCTCAATAGTATTCATCAATTCAAATGTCGAAAAGTTATTGTCCGCAAAGTTAATAATTGCAAAGTATTTTAAATATGGAATCCTTACATAAAAAAAGGATTCCGAAATGGAATCCTTTTACATTTAGGTCGTAAATTTATTTTGCTAAGTGGAAAGGTGGTTTTACAACCTTTGCTTTTAGCTTTTTATCACGAATTCCAATATAAATCTCTGTTCCCTCTTTCCAGAAACCTTTCTTAAGGTAACCCATTCCGATACCTACTTTGCTCATTGGAGACATTGTTCCGGAGGTTACTTCACCTATTTCAATACCCTGAGCATCGAATATTTTGTAATGTTGACGAGGAATACCACGATCTATCATGATAAAACCTTTCAACATTTTCTCAGTTCCTTCTTTCTTATGTTTTTCCCAAATATCCCGGTTAATGAAATTCTTTCCATCAACAAACTTGGTTATCCAACCCAAACCTGCCTCAATTGAAGAAACTGAATCATCCATATCATTACCATATAAGCAGAATCCCATCTCAAGGCGTAAGGTATCACGAGCACCAAGGCCAATTGGTTTAATTCCAAACTCCTTACCTGCTTCAAAAACAGCATTCCAAAGTTTATCAGCATCCTCGTTTGCACAATATATTTCGCAACCACCCGCACCTGTATAACCTGTAGTAGCAAATATCACTTCCTTAATACCAGCAAAAGGAATCTTCTTGAAAGTGTAGTACTCCATATCCTCAACGCTGGCGGTTGTAAGTTTTTGCATGGCTTTAAGTGCCAATGGACCTTGAATAGCTAGCTGAGCAATTTCATCAGATGCATTATAAAGCTCTTTACCAACGGTTAATCCAAATTTTGGAGCGTGTGAGCAAAGCCAGTTCCAGTCCTTTTCTATATTTGATGCATTAACAACCAATAAATAGGTTAGATTATCAACTTTGTAAACTAGTAGATCGTCAACAATACCGCCTTTCCCATTTGGGAAACAGCTGTACTGAACTTTACCATCAAAAAGAACAGATGCATCGTTACTTGTAACATATTGGATAAAATCTAAAGCCTTAGGACCTTTTACCCAAATCTCACCCATGTGAGAAACATCAAAAACACCCAATTTTTCGCGTACTGTAACGTGCTCATCATTAATGCCTGAATACTCAATGGGCATGTTATAACCAGCAAAAGGAGCCATTTTTGCTCCTAATTCAATATGAAACTTTGTAAAGGGAGTATTTTTCATTTCAGTATTTTTGTTTTGTTATTTTTTTTAAAACATACAAAGCTACATTTTTTTTATTTAACCCGATATGACTTTTTTCAATTATTGAGGAACCATTACCTCTGTTAAGAAACAGGTCATTTAAAAAGTAAGATTATCAAGTAAAAGTGCAGTAAAAAACGAAAAGTGTTAATTTTTTTTGTATTTTAATGCTAAAAAAATGGAAGGTTAGTTTATTTTTGCCTTAGGGAAACCTTCATCTATCAAAATAAATTTGACTGATTATTATTAATGGATAACTTTAAACATATAAACTTAGATTATTTAAACGAAATGTCTGATGGCAGCAAGGATCTAGTTCGTGATCTAATTAATATGTTTATTAAACAGGTTCCTGTTTTCTCTGAGCAACTTGATGTTTGCTATAAAAATGGGGATTACATTTCGTTAGGCAAGCTTGCTCACAAAATAAAAAGTTCAGTCGCAATGATGGGTATTATGGAACTAACATCGGACATGAAAACTCTTGAAATGATTGCTAAAGAGGGAATTGATGTGGAAAAATATCCAGTATATATATCTAAATTTAAAGTGATTTCTAGCGAAGCAGTTAATGAACTCAATAATATTCTAATAAAACTAAAATAAAGCACTATGCTTAAAGTAGATAAAGTTGGAAACGTAATGGTTGTTTCATTCGACCAAGAAAGCAAGATAAATGTAACAGTATCTCAAAAGATTAAGGTTGAGATTACAAAGATGATTACACCTCACTCCAAACTGGTACTTAACCTCGAGGGTGTTAATTACATTGACAGTACAGGGTTTGGCATGCTATTATCGATACTTCGTACCTGTAAAAACAACCAAAGTTTACTTAAACTTTGTAGCATTACACCTGAAGTTATGGAATTAGTAAAACTACTTCAACTTCAAACAGTATTTGATATACGCAATAGCGTTGAAGAATGTTTAAAGAGTTTTGAATAACATCATTTGATTATAATAAAAAAGTCGGAGATCATCCGACTTTTTTATTATCTGAAAACTAACTCATTACTATCAAAATAATCGATCGTAATAATTTTCGCCTTATCAATTTTACCTTCAAGGATTTGTTTTGAAAGCTCATTAAGTATATACTTTTGCATTAACCTCTTCAATGGACGAGCTCCATACAAAGGATCAAATCCTTGATCGGCAATCCAATCGACAGCATTATCAGTTATAGCAATATTTACATCGTTCTGAGTAAGCAAACTTTTGATTTTATCAAACTGCATCAACACTATCTGCCTAATCTCTTTATGACTTAAAGGTGAGAACATAATAATCTCATCCACTCTATTTAAGAATTCTGGACGAATGGTTTGTTTTAGCAAATCAAACACCATCTTACGAGAACGTTCAAAAGCCTCATCACTATTTTTTTGATTTACCATTGATAGGTTCTCTTGAATTATATGAGATCCAATATTAGAGGTCATTATAATGATTGTATTCTTAAAATCGACTGTACGACCTTTATTATCGGTTAACCTACCATCATCTAAAACCTGTAGAAGAATATTGAACACATCTGGATGCGCCTTCTCAATCTCATCGAGCAATACAACCGAATAAGGTTTATGCCTTACCGCCTCAGTTAACTGACCTCCTTCGTCATATCCCACATATCCTGGAGGTGCTCCAATCAGTCGCGAAACAGAATGACGCTCCTGATATTCGCTCATGTCGATACGTGTCATGAGGTTCTCATCATCGAAAAGAAATTCGGCAAGCGCTTTAGCCAATTCGGTTTTACCGACACCTGTTGTTCCTAGAAAAATAAACGATCCAATGGGTCGCTTTGCATCCTGAAGACCTGCCCTACTCCTGCGTACAGCATCTGCAACTGCTGTAATTGCTTCCTCTTGTCCAACAACTCGTTTATGTAATTCTTCTTCGAGCGTTAGAAGTTTATCCTTTTCGCTTTGTAGCATCCTGTTAACTGGAATTCCAGTCCAACGAGATACTACATCGGCAATATCCTCAGCATCAACCTCCTCTTTTATTAAAGCATAATCTGATTGGATTGAAGTCAACTCTTTTTTCAACCTCTCAATTTCAGTTTCGGACTCTTTTATTTTTCCGTAACGAAGTTCGGCTACTCGACCATAATCGCCTCGACGCTCAGCTTCATCGGCTTCGAACTTAAAACTTTCGATACTTTGCTTATTCTTCTGAATTGAGTCGATTATATTCTTCTCGTTCTGCCACTTAGCGCGTAGCTTGGTTCTCTCTTCGTTTAAGTTAGCAATCTCTTTCCCAAGGTCATCGAGCTTTTCCTTATCGCCTTCGCGTTTAATTGCTTCACGTTCAATCTCAAGCTGTTTTATTCTACGCTCAATTTCATCAATATCTTCAGGGACAGAATTCATCTCCAAACGAAGTTTTGATGCCGCTTCATCAATTAGGTCAATTGCCTTATCTGGCAAAAAACGATTCGATACATATCTATTTGATAACTCCACTGCTGCAATAATCGCTTCATCTTTAATACGTACAGAGTGATGACTTTCATAACGCTCTTTCAATCCTCTAAGAATTGAGATCGCATCAAGTGTATCGGGTTCATCAACCATCACGCTTTGAAAGCGTCGTTCTAGAGCCTTATCCTTCTCAAAATATTTTTGATATTCATCAAGAGTGGTTGCCCCAATTGCACGAAGCTCACCTCGGGCAAGTGCAGGCTTAAGAATGTTAGCAGCATCCATAGCACCATCGCCTCTACCTGCACCAACTAGTGTGTGAATCTCATCGATAAAAAGCACAACCTCTCCATTTGATGAAACAACCTCTTTAACAACTGATTTCAAACGCTCTTCGAACTCTCCTTTGTATTTTGCACCCGCAACAAGAGCGCCCATATCGAGTGAGAATATTTGCTTTGATTTCAGATTCTCAGGAACATCTCCGGCAACAATTCGATGAGCAATTCCTTCGGCAATTGCAGTTTTACCAACGCCTGGCTCACCAATAAGAATAGGATTGTTTTTTGTTCTTCTGGTAAGTATCTGCAAAACTCTTCTAATCTCATCATCACGGCCAATTACAGGGTCAAGTTTCCCTGAGCGAGCCATATCGTTTAGATTGATAGCAAATCTATTAAGCGCATTGTAAGTATCCTCAGCTGTCTGGCTATCGACTTTAGCACCTTTGCGCAATTCAGCAATTGCCATTTTAAGCTCCTTATCAGTAATACCAGCATCCTTCATCATTTGAGATACCTGATCTGATACTGAAAGTAATCCTTGCAGGATATGCTCAACGGAAACATACTGATCTCCCATCTCTTTACTAAAATCAACCGACTTTTGAAGAACTCGACTTGCTGATGAGCTTAAATACTGATCACCACCACTTACTTTTGGGTATGACTCTAGAATTTTAGTAAGTACGGCTTCAAAAGTTGATGGATTTACCCCTAACTTTCTGAATATAAAACTTGTAATACTCTCGCTCTGGCTTATAATACCATTAAGCAAATGGGCTGGTTCAACAGCTTGATGATTGTACCCCTGTGCAATTGTAAAAGCTTGTTGAATAGCCTCCTGTGATTTAATTGTAAAATTATTTAGGTTCATAATCGAATTTTAATTTGAACATAAAGTTTAAATCAAAGCAATTGCCAAAACACAAAGCAAGCCACAAAGTCAGCAAAAATCATACAATACAAGACATATTGACGGAGTTATTGAAGATTTATACAATAAAAAAGAGCAAGGCATAGAACGTTTTGCTCTTTTTATTAAAATCCTTCTATTTTTCAATTGCAAAGATTATTGCATTTTTCTGAGTTTAATTGCTCTACCTGAATTGTAGAATGTTTGATGTTGAAGTTATCACTTATATGATCAGATACCACATGAGTAAAATTATCATCAACCAAACCATCGATTACTATATGAACAGTAAGAGCAGTTTCTGATGTACTCAGTGCCCAAATATGTAAATCGTGAATTGAAATAACATTTTTCAGACCAGAAAGATATTTTGAAACTGCATTTATATCAATATTCTTGGGTACAGCATCCAATGCAAGGTTCACAGAATCGATCAACAAACGATAAGAGCTATAAAGAATAAAAACGGCAATTATCAAGCTAACTAATGAGTCAATCCATGATAAACCCGTTAAAATAATTACTATACCGGCAATCACAACTCCAAGCGAAACTAGGGCATCGGCTACAAAATGCAAAAACGAACTTTTGATGTTTAAATCATGCTCTTTGCCTTTCATAAACAGATATGCTGTAAAACCATTAACCGTAATTCCAAGTAAAGCTACAATTATAACGGTGCTACCTTGTATCTGAACATTTGAAGCGAGCCTTATGATAGCCTCATAGGCAATAAAGCCAACAGTTACGATTAATAAAAGGGTATTTACAATAGCTGTAAGTATAGTTGTTCTTCGCAAACCGTATGTAAAGCGAAGATTAGGCTTTCGATGAGATATTAGAATTGCAAACCACGAGAATGCCAGTGCTAAAACATCACTCAGGTTGTGACCTGCATCGGCAAGCAAAGCCGTTGATTTTGAAAGAATACCAAAAACAACCTCAACAGCAATAAAGACAACATTAATTAAAATGCCAATTTTGAAGGCATTTCCCATGTTGTTACTACTATGTTGATGATCGCGACTCATATCCTTAAAAATATTTGGAAAGTTGGAATAATGGAATGATGAATGATAAGCACACTCCATTATTCCAATATAACTAAACAATTTAAACTATTCAAAGTTTGCTAGCAAGCCATTTCACCTGCATTTTTTTTAGCAGAAAGGAGATTGTATGCACCTTTAACAACAACCTTTGCAGTTTTAATATCAAAACCTTGTTGCAAAATAACTTCGGTATAACCACCATCAGCAACACCCTTTTGAATCTGAACCATTCGGTACTCAGTAAATGGATTGCCATCCTCAACTTTATCCTTCTCATAAACAAAAATGTAATCCTTATCGTCGAAACTTACAATTGCTTCGGATGGCAAGGATGCGACCTGACTGCCTGATGTTTCAATTATGGCATTAACATACATCCCAGGTAAAACGTTCTTGCAAGTACTAATAACATTTGCAAAAACCTTATAGGTTTTGTCGCTATTAATCAACTTACCTGTTTGATATACTATTGCATCGTGCTGATCGGTTTCGTTATTAATAAAGAAACGAATTTTTTGACCATCAAAAACCTTAGCTGCATCTTTCTCAAAGAGAGTTAACTCAAGCAAAAGTTTATCGCTATTTACTATCTCAAAAAGTACATCCGAAGGGGAAACATATTTGCCAATATTTACATTAACCGATTTTACATAACCTGTAATTGGTGAAACAACAGGTACAGTTCGTGAAATATTATTCTCCTGAAGATTAGCAGGATCGATTCCTATCAATAAGAGTTTTTGCTCTAATGCTTTTACCTGGGCCTCTAGAGATTTGTAGTTTGCAGTTACTTCCTGTACATTTTGCTGAGAGTAAACATCGTTCTTAAAAAGTTCGCTATGACGTTTAAACTCAGATTCAGCAAAAACTAGTTTATTTTTGGCCTCAAGATAGTTTTGTTGAATATCGATAAAATCTTGATTCTCAACAATAGCAAGCGTTTGCCCCTTTGATACTGAGTTACCAGGTAAAAGCGAAGTTGATTTAACAAATCCACCCATCGGCATGCAAACTGTAGCTAGATTTTGAGGTGATACACTTACAACTCCATTTACTTTAAGAGTAGCGCTTAACGATCGATACTCAATAAGCCCCATTTCAATATTGGCAAGTTTTACCTGATCGGCTCGCATTTCAACAATATCCTCGGGTAGGTTTTCCTCTACTCCCTTTGATTCTTCACTAGTTTTAGTTCCACTGTTGCAGGAAACCAAGGCGAGAATAAAAACTGAATAGAATAACTTTGAAATCAAACTATATTTTGTCATAATGTGACTATTTAAAATATTTTACCTGAAATAAATTCAATGTTAATAATGGTTTGGTTATAGCTGTTTAAGGCATCCAAATAGTTCTCTTTAATATCCAATGCTCTATTTAGATTCTGAATATAATCGAGATAATCCATTGCACCAGCCTTATAACTTCGGGTAGCCTGATCAATTATTATATTAGCCTCAGGAACTGCCTGTTTCTCGTAGTACTCAACGCTATTATTAAATTTGGTGTACTCACCTAAAAGCTCGCGATAATTACCTAACATCGATTTTTCGTAGTAATCGGCATCGGTCTTAGCAACTATCTCCTTAATTCGGGCAGCCTTTGCCTTTGAAGTATATGGAACAAACCAGAGAGGAATAGAAATACCAACCTGAATACCGTTAAAACGGTCACCTGTTCCAAAAGTCCGAGAAACTCCATTTACATCCTGAACACCTTGCATCGTTTGACTAAAATAACCAATTGAAAACTCAGGGAGTATATTATTCCGTTCAACCTTCTTCTCTAACCTTGCAACCTCAACCTGTTGCTGCATATAACCAATATTTGCATTTTTCGAAGAAACAGCGTTTTCATCCAAAGGCGTAAATTCAATTCGATGTAAAACAGTATCAACGGGAATAAAAACATTCGAAGAATTAAGCAGAGCCTGCAACTTTTTTATATGAATTTCAATATCGGCAGAAACCTGGTGGAGCAGATTCTTCACCTCAAGGCTCTGAGTACGAGCCGTAATCATCTCTAGCTTGTTCGTTTCACCTGTTCTCGCCCTTAGCTCTGCAGCCTTGAAAAATCCATTGTAAAGGCTATCCTGATAAACCAAGAGTTTTTGCTTTGAATAGAGATAGGCCAACATCCAATAAACTTGCTTCACCTGGGTTGCAACCTCAGCCTGAGAATTCTTTAGCTGCCACTCGCTACTTCTAACATTGGCATTCGCCAATTTATTCTGAAACACATAAACAGTTGGAAAATTGAAAGATTGAGAAATTGTAAAACTGTTATCCTTTGTGTAAGAGTTAAACTGACCGTACTGAACTTCAATTGAGGTTTTTGGCAAATCCCATGAAGCGCCTTTGAGTACCTTTTGAGCCTCAACAGAATATATTGATGATTTTACAGCCAAGTTGCTATCCAAAGCAATTTGAATTGCCTGTTTAACATCAATAGAACTAACCTTTTGAGCCTTAACATTGGTTGAAAAAGTCAAGCTAACCGTTAAAAGGATTGCAACAGTAAAAATCTTAGAAAACTTACTTTTTAGCATCTTCCTAAAAGAGTGTGTTGAGAAAACAACATAGAATACTGGCAAAATAACAAGTGTAAGTATCGTAGCTGTTATCAACCCACCAATTACAACGGTTGCAAGAGGCTTTTGTACCTCAGCCCCTGCCGATGTAGACAAAGCCATTGGCAAAAAGCCAAGCGATGCAACAGCAGCGGTCATAATCACTGGGCGTAAGCGGGTATGCAAGCCTTTTAGTACCCTTTCGATAATATCATCCACACCCTCCTTTTCCAATCGATTGAATTCGGCAATTAGCACAATTCCATTTAGCACGGCTACGCCGAAAAGCGCAATAAAGCCGACTCCCGCAGAGATAGAGAAGTTCATTCCGCGAATCCAAAGCGCAAAAATGCCACCAATTGCAGCCAATGGTACAGCAGAATAAATTAGCATGGTTTGCTTAACGTTATTGAATGTAAAATAAAGCAGAACAAAGATTAAAAGTAACGCAACAGGAACAGCAATCGCCAAACGCTCTTTTGCTGCTTCGAGGTTCTGGAATTGTCCACCATAATCGATATAGTAACCTATTGGTAGTTTTACCTTCTTATCAATTTGGGATGAAACCTCGTTAATAACCGTTTGAACATCCTTGTTTCGAACATTAAAACCAACTGTAATTCGTCGTTTTGTATTCTCACGTGAGACCTGCGCAGGTCCTGATTTTATTTCAATATTGGCAACTTGTTCAAAAGGAATTTGGCCACCATTAGGCAATGCAACTGAAAGGTTCTTAACATCATCAAGGCTTTGGCGATAATCCTTATCAAGTCGAACTACCATGCTAATACGTTTCTCCTCGTCGAAAACAATCCCTGCCTCACTTCCAGCGAATGCTGCACGTAATACACGATTCACCTCTTCAACTGATAAACCATATTGGGCTAACCTATCGCGGTTAAACTCAACCTGAACCTGTGCCAACCCAGTCACCTTTTCAACATTGATATCTTCAACACCCTCAATTCGCTGAATCACCTTTTCAATTTCTGATGCTTTATCGGCTAGAGTATATAGATCGTCACCAAAAAGTTTAATGGCAACATCTTGCTTAGCACCAGTCATTAGCTCATTAAAGCGCATCTGAATTGGTTGCTGAAACTCGAACTTAACACCAGCAAGCGTCACCAACTTATCTTCCATTTGAGCAACTAGTTCTTCACGGGTTTTTGCCGACGTCCACTCGTCTTTAGGTTTTAGGGTGATGATATAATCGCCTGTTTCCATTGGTGTTGGATCGGTAGGAATCTCAGCTGCACCAATCTTGCACACAGCATGTTTTATTTCAGGAAAATTCTCTAGTAAGATTTTATTTGCCTTTTTAACCTGATCGACGGTATTTGATAATGAACCACCCTGTAAGGTCATAACTCCTGCAGCCAAATCTCCCTCTTCGAGCTGTGGTATAAATTCACCTCCTAGTCTAGTGAAAATGAATAAACTGAAAATGAATAACACAATAGCAGATATTGACACAAGCAACTTATGTTTAAGGGCAAAATATATCATTGGATTGAAAACCCGATGAAACCATTCAATCAACCTATCGGAGATATTCCGTTTGTGCTCGGTTTTCTTGCTTAAGAATAAGGTTGATGCCATTGGCACATAGGTAAGAGAAAGGATTACAGCACCTAGCAAAGCGAAGGCAACAACCTCAGCCATTGGCCTAAACATTTTACCCTCAATCCCAACTAAAGCCATAATTGGAAGATAAACAATAAGTATTATTATCTGACCAAAGGTTGCAGAGCTCATCATTCGCTTAGCCGAATCTAATACATTTTCGTCCATTTGCTGCTGCGATAATTTCGTAATACCTTGATGGTGAGTTTTACTCATAGTAATTCGATGCACAACGCTTTCAACTATAATTACGGCACCATCAACAATCAACCCAAAATCGATTGCTCCCAAACTCATTAGGTTTCCTGAAACCCCAAAAAGGTTCATCATCGAAATGGCAAAAAGCATTGCTAGTGGTATAACCGAAGCAACTAGTAACCCTGCACGAAAATTCCCGAGAAGTAGAACAAGTACAAAAATAACGATTAGCGCACCCATGATCAGGTTTTCCGATACCGTTCCAATTGAACGCCCCACTAGGTCAGAACGGTTCAAGTAGGGTTCAATGGTTACCCCTTTAGGTAGCGATTTTTGAATTGATTGGATTCGTGTCTCCACATTATCAACAACTTGGTGAGCATTTGCACCCTTAAGCATCATTACAACTCCACCAACAGCCTCGGAGGTATCAACTACGAAAGCACCGTAACGGGTGGCGCTACCAAACTGAACAGTTGCTACATCTCGGATTAAGACTGGTATTCCCGAAGGGTTGTTTTTTATAACTATCTTTTCAACATCACCAAGAGATTTTACTAATCCAATACTCCTAATAAAATAGGCAGTTGGTTTTTTGTCGATATAGGCGCTACCAGTATTCTCGTTGTTACGTTCAAGAGCGTCAAAAATATCGGTAAGTGTAAGATTCATACCCCTTAACCTTTCAGGGTTAACAGCAATTTCGTACTGTTTAACGAATCCACCATAACTATTAATATCCGCTACGCCTGATGTTCCAAGCATTTCGCGACGAACAACCCAATCCTGAAGAGTGCGTAGTTCCATTGGTGTGTACTTGTTCTCCAACCCTTTTTCAACAGCAAGTCTGTACTGATAAATTTCACCTAAACCTGTTGAAATTGGAGCCAACTCAATCTTAGCCAAACCATCAGGGATAGCCTCTTCGGCCTCCTTTAATCGCTCGGTTAGCTGCTGACGAGCCCAGTAAACATCAACATTATCTTTGAACACAACAGTTACAACAGATAATCCAAGTCGAGAGATTGATCGCAACTCAACAATATCTGGAATATTTGCCACTGAAACTTCGATAGGTGCTGTGATAAAACTCTCAACCTCTTGAACAGCCAATGAAGGAGCAAGTGATATTACCTGCACCTGGTTATTTGTAATATCGGGAATTGCATCAATAGGCAAACGGGTAAGTGAATAGGAGCCCCAACCCATTAACGCAATTACAAAAAGAATAACTATAAACTTGTTTTTAATTGAAAAACTTATAATTCGTTCAATCATCTTTAAAATATTTAGGGATATAGGCTATTAGACTGTAGGCTATTAGTTTGAAGTCCCTAATAGACTAACAGTCTAAGAAATGCAAATGAATTAGAATAACTTAGGTAACCTCTTAAGAAAGAAACTTAGTTACGGAAAGATTGCTAAACTAACTTTGGCGGCTGCCAGAATGATTGAAAAAAAGTAGATGCGGAGTCTTTATAAAAAGATAAAAACTCAGTTTTTATTATTGCGTTTGGTTGACAATCAAAATTAACGAAACTCATCACAACAACTACGCCACAGCAGGAGCAAACGCAGAATGGGCTACAACCATCTTGCTCGCTATGATTACATGGTTTACCTTGAGGTGAAGATTGTTCTAATTTTGATTTTTCAATATGAATAACCTCATCGGCACAGGGCACTGCGACCAAATAGAGAATAAAAACGCTATATATAACTGCGATAAACTTCATACCCTGCAAAGTAAACTAAAAAAAGTTACTTAATAGACTGATGGTTAAAAAAATGGTTTAATTATTCGAATAGTTATTCCATAACAAAATTAAAATACTGAGAGTTCTTGCCTTCTATCAAATAAACCTTAACTTGTAGTATCATTAAACTAACATCTCCTCTGTAGCAAACCTTGGAGTTTTTTATTAATTCTTCTTAACAACAAATCAATCGAATGAAACTGAATTTAAGGTCATTAATGTTTAAGATTTGGTATTGGTACATCAGTAAAGTTGACTCTAAGGCAGAGGTAACTTTTATGAATTACGGGTACGATGATTCAACTAAAAAAGTGCCTTTGGATAAATGTGATGAATCA
>Ga0209098_1000237_pt1 | contig 62504 bp, 40 predicted proteins | sample AD_JPNHW1_MetaG_FD_184429 | JGI IMG/M metagenome (GOLD analysis project Ga0209098, IMG submission 184429) | Active sludge microbial communities of municipal wastewater-treating anaerobic digesters from Japan - AD_JPNHW1_MetaG (SPAdes) (version 2) | ecosystem: Engineered > Bioreactor > Anaerobic...
GCCGCCAGGGCGAGGACGTCAAGGGCTCTCAACGCGGCGATCCGGAAAGCCTTCAGTTCTGTCACGTCCGATGACGCCCTGTCTTGGTTTGTCTCGTGCGGCTATAGATTTAATTAATATGCTCTAGTGATCATGTTGATAACAATTATCAAAAAAAACACGGCTCAAGCAACCGATTGTTATCTTTTGCCAAGGGGCGTCAAGGCGTCACGGTATCGTAGTAAGTGATGGAGTCCAGCTCTCCTATCGTTGTCAACCCCCTCAAGACTTTCTTAAGCCCATCATGCCGCATTGGCCGAAACCCCCCCTTCCTGGCCGATTCCTGGATCTCGCACATCGGTGCGTTCCGGGCGACAAGACTGCGGAAGTCTTCAGTGACAACAAAAAGTTCATGAACCGCAACACGTCCATAGAATCCCGTGTGATGACAGTGCGTGCAGCCGGCCCCCCGCCAGAGCGACACCTCCTCACCTTCGTGATTCACAAAATTCTCATCAAGTATGCTCTGAGGGGCGCTATACGACTCGCGACACCGCGGACAGATCTGCCTAACCAAGCGCTGCGCCATCACAGCGACCACGGAGGGCGCGACAAGAAACGGCTCAACGCCGAGATCGATCAAACGCGTGATGGATTGGAGTGCGCCGTTGGTGTGCATGGTCGCCATCACCAAATGTCCCGTCAACGCCGCTTGTGCGGCAATCCGGCCGGACTCTGCATCGCGGATTTCTCCCACAAGGATAATGTCTGGGTCTTGGCGCAGAAACGCACGCAAGGCGAGGGCGAAGTCCAGGCCGGTCGCCGAATTGACCTGCACCTGTGTGATTCCTTCCAGACGGTACTCGACAGGATCCTCAATCGTCAGAATGTTCACGTCCGGCGAGTTCAGTTGTTTCAGCAGCGCGTAGAGCGTCGTCGTTTTTCCGGACCCCGTTGGGCCGGTCACGAAAAAGATCCCGTTCGGCATGTGGATGGTACGCAGAAGACCTTTGAATATCGACGCTGAGAAGAAGAGCTGGTCCATGTCGGGAATCGACCGCCGTTGGCTCTGCCCCAAAAGGCGCAGCACCACCTTCTCGCCGTTCACAGACGGGATCGAAGAGAACCGCAAATCCAACACATGCTCGCGGAGTTCCAGGCCGATTCTGCCGTCCTGCGGTAAGCGGTGTTCCGCTATATCCGCTTCAGCCATGATCTTTAATCGGCTGACAACGGGACCCAACACAGCGGCTTCAAGCAAGAAACGGTCTTCCAAAATACCATCAATTCTGAAACGGATGCGGGCACCTTTTTCCCCCGGTTCAAGATGGATATCACTCGCCCGTTCCGAAAGCGCCAGCAGAATCAGCCCGCGGACAAACTTGATGATGAACTCGCTTCCAGCCAATTGCTGCATCTGCTCGGTCGTCAAAACCCCCGACCTTCCCGCCAGTTCGTTGATTCCCGACTGCGCGAGTAGCGCAGTCAGGCTGTCGTGCGTCTGATACGCCATTTCGATCGCGTCCACGATTTGCGACGGAAAGGAGAACACGATGCTGATTTCGTGGCCCAGCAGGGCTCTGACCTTTTCCTCCAAATACGCGTTTTCAGGATGTGATGCGGCCAACGTGACAACGCCGTCAAACTCATACAGGGCGATGATTTCCTCACGGAGCGCGAAGTCGATGCTCAGACGCGAAGCGACCCCCGCTTCGACGGGTGTCGTCTGGATATTCACATACGCCACATTCAAGGCGTCCGCCCAGATGCGACCCAGAGTATCCTTGTGCGAGGGGTGACGTATCTGCAAATCATCCAAAACGCCGAGCAAATCATTGCTCCGCTGTTGGCAAAGCCGGTCCAATTCCGTTTCCGGCATGATGCGAAGCATGATCAATTGCCGGACCAGCTCTTCACGCGTGATCATGTCGTCCGGCCCTCCTCTCGCTTCACACGATTCATTTTTTCGCGCATCTCGGAAATCTCTTTCTGGGTCAAAAGCACCGGCTTCATCCGATATACTTTTTCGTCGACCTTGATCTCCTGAAGGATCACGCGCAAATCGAAACGTTCATTCATACGAGATTCTCCTTCTCGGGTATACCGGCGACGATCGCGCGCAACATTTGCCGAATCGTTTCGACTGAATTGTTCTTCAGAATGTAGTCCGTGGCGCCCATTTCCAAACATCGTTTCACGGTATCCATGTCGGCCACCATGGTGAGCATCACGACTTTCGCCGCCGGAAATTCACGCATGATCTCCGCCAGCACCTCATCGCCCGTCTTCAAAGGCAAATTGATGTCCATCAGGATGAGATCGGGCTGATGCAACCGGTACAACGCGAGCGCGTCCTCACCGTTGTTGGCTTCGCCGACCACGGTGTACCCCTCGGCCCGGATGATGCTGCGGACGAGGTAACGGATATGGATCTCGTCGTCCGCCAAAATGATTCGGGGTGTTCCAAGCGCCATATTGTTTTCCCTTCCAACGACGTTCACGAAGCGAACGAGAGCAACGGATAACTCACACAGAACTCGGTTCCTCCGCACGCGTGCGAAGAAAACCGGACAGTCCCTTTCAGGTAATGTTCAACGATCAACTTCGCACAATAGGTACCGATGCCGTGGCCGCTTCCCTTGGTCGTAAATGACCGCTCGAAAACGTGCGCTTGCTCCGCAGGCGACATGGCGGCCTGATTTTTGACGTAAAACTCAATCTGCCCTGCCCCCGTGGTGAATCCGAGCGTGACCACATCGTCCCGAGAGGACGCTTCTATCGCGTTTGCCAACAGCTCGCCAACCACGAGGAAGAACAATTCCCGGTCAGTCTCGAACGTGACCGCAGCACCGAGGTTTTCAATGACGACCCGCAGATGCCGCGTCTCGGCTTCTTCCCGGTACCGTTGAGCCAACGACTGAAGCAGCTCGCATGGATTCTGGCTGCTGCGCCAAATGCGAAGATCGCCGTTCTCGGCGACACGAAGCGTGCGCAAGCGTTCTATCGCGCTGACCAATTTTCCGGCGCTCTCTTGAAGCATGCCGCGCACCACCGCGCTTTCCTCAGCGTCGGAATTCTCCAGAATTTCGAACATGCCTCTGATACCCACGGCGAGATTGGTGACGTCATGAAAGAATGACCGCTCCAAGACACGCAGCCGTTTCTGCGCAAACGCGTCTTTGAGACCGCACGCCCAGAGCGCCTCTCCTTTTCGCCCCGAAGGAATCGGAACCGCTTTGACCGCGAAATCGAAGGCCTTTCCTTCCAGAGTGAGGATACGGCAATCGCGTTCGCAGATCAGCCCATTGTCGCACCCCTTGAGGGCCTGAAACCAACCGCATTCCACGCAGGCCTCGCAGGCTCCGCAAGTACGGCCGGCGGCGTGACGGCAGTTCAGGGCTTCGCCCAGTGTTTTTCCAACGGCATCGCAACGCTCCCGACCACTCTCGCCTGAAAATTCCCGGTTCGCATACACAATGCACTGACGTTCGTTGACGAGCAATATCAGATCTGTAACAAGAGAGGCGAGGACGTCGGGTGGACATTCGCAACCCGACATTAACGGAAGTGCCGTTCGTCTGGGCTCGCCAGCAGCAGAAGTGTCGTTCATAGGAAGATCCTTTCGTTTTAGCCCGACAGTCCGGAGGGATCAAATACCCGAGGCCGGAGACGGCACGGACAACAGCACCTCGCGCAGCTGTTCCGTTCTAATCGGTTTGGGGACATACGCGTTCATGCCAAGCGCAAAGTAACGCTCGCTGTCGCCTTTCATGACGTTCGCCGTCATCGCCACAATCCAAGGCTGCCGTGACGGGGGCAACTCTTTACGGATCCGGACAGTCGTCTGCTCACCGTCCAACGCCGGCATCTGGATGTCCATCAGAATCACATCATACCGCGCGTTTTTCACCGCCTCTAACGCTTCAAGTCCGTCGGACACCGTATCGGCCCGATACCCCAGTCGGCCCAACAGGCTGAGAGCGACGCGCCGGTTGACCACATTGTCTTCAGCCACAAGAATCCGCAGCGGATGCTGTGCGGCCACCATGCCAAGCGGCGCTCCGCCCCCTCCCGCAATCGGGCTGGCGGCAGCTGATGCGGCAAGGGCGTGCACCAGCGCGTCATGAAGCCGGCTCGCCGCGGCGGGTTTCGAGAGGCACGCATTGATCCAGGTGCGGTCGCCACCTGTCACCCGGTCGCCAAGCGGCGCAAGCAGAATCAAATAGAGATCTTTTCGATTGGGCAGTTGGCGGATTGCCTCCGCGAGTTTCAGCCCGTTCATGACCGGCATCTCATAATCCAACACGGCGATGTCGAAAGCATCGGGGCCCTTCAACCAGTCGAGCGCCCCGCTGCCCGAAGCAACGGCGATCGGCACCATCTTCCAGGAAAGGGCCATTCGGGCCAGTTGTTCGCGGCTCGTCGCGTTGTCGTCGACAATCAGAATCCGCTTGTTCATCAGGACGGGGTAAGGCGGAATGACGGACGGCTCTTTGTGCTCTGAAGAGGTCTTGACCACGACGGAAAAACGAAAGACACTCCCGTGCCCTGGCATCCCCTTGCTCTCGACAGACATCGTCCCGCCCATCAACTCGCAAAGCCTTTTGCTGATCACTAGGCCAAGGCCCGACCCACCCATATGCCGCATCTCAGAATAAGCATCCAGCCGGCTGAGAGGGTGGAACAGCGTTTTTTGCTTTTCCGGAGGAATGCCGATCCCCGTATCCTGAACGGAAAACTCCAGCAGGAACAGACCGGGCTCCTTCGGTGTTCCGTTGACAGACACGACAATCTCGCCGCGCTCCGTATACTTGATGGCATTGTCGATCAGATTCACAAGAATCTGACGCAGTCTTCCGATGTCACCCACCCAAAGCGATTGAAGATTCTCGTCCGTTTGGCAGACGATCTCCAGATGTTTTTTAACCGCCGATGGCATCACCAAACGCACGGCTTCTTCCAGACAATACTGGAGATCAAACGTTTCGTCTTCCAACACAACCCGATGGGCATCTATTTTGGAGATGTCTAGGAGATCGTTAACCACGACCAACAACGCCTCGCTGCTCTTCCGGATGGTTTCAATGCAGTCGCGCTGCGCGCCAGTAACGTCGGTATCAAACAGCAGTTCGGTCATCCCGATAATGCCGTTCAGCGGCGTACGAATCTCATGGCTCATACCGGCAAAATACTGAGCCTTTTCGATGCTGTCGCACTGACGCTCCGAATTCAGCCGCGCGACCTCAACCCCCATCTCATTCATTTGTTCCCGAAGCAATCTGGACTCGGTGATATCGTCAAGCAACAACAGGACATGCCGACCGCCATAGCAAACGACCGGGGCACCGCTGATGCGCAACCACACCGTGTTTGCGCCTTTTTCGTTCATAGCCACAAACGACTGATCGACTCCCCGAATCACCTGGTTCTCCGACAGGACGCGCTCGACCATTCTTGTCACGGGATGGAACATGGCCATAGCATTGGAGGACGCCTCGCGTGCGTCTTGCGAATGTTCGTCTTCCGGAAGCACGACTTTCTGATCATGGCTTCTCAGCGATTTGACCCCGTGGAACCCCATGTCGGCGGCAACCGCATTGCAGCGAACAACGTCCATCCGCTCATTGAATAGGACGAGTCCGCACAAGAACGCGTCAAAGAGCGCATCGGAACCTTGTTTTTCCATCAGGGCGCAGTGTTCCGCCTTGCGTCGGCCACGCAATGCCATGGTGCCGGCCAAGAAGAGCCCCGAAACAAAGGCGATCACGCCTGATCCTGTCGCGATGAGATATGGCGATGTCGGAGTCATAAGCGATATCCTTCTTTAAAGACTTCAGCACGGAACTCCACATTTACAGCGGCCCCTTTGCGGCTTCCGCGCTTGCGCGGGCCGAAAGGGGTTGGACCGACAAAAGCACATCCACCAGATGTTCGATCCGGACCGGTTTCGGAATGTAGTCGTTCATGCCTGAAGCCTGATACCGGTCACGGTCCTCTTTCATCACATTGGCTGTCATGGCAACGATCCAGGGTTGCCGCCCCGCAGGCACTTCCTCCCGGATACGGTGCGCTGCGTCCTCACCATCCATTTCGGGCATCTGCACATCCATGAAAACCAGATCGTAGTCTGAACATTTGACGACCTCCAAGGCTTCCAAACCGTTCGAGACAACATCCGCACGGTATCCGAGTTTGCCGAGGATATGAAGCGCCACTTTCTGGTTGATCACGTTATCCTCCGCGAGCAAAATCCGGAGTGGATGTTGCTTCGCCATTTCGCCGTCGAAAAATATCTGGGGCCGTTCCCGCTCCCTCACCTGAGCCGTCTGATCGGCAAACAACTTGACGAGCGTGTTGTATAGCATCGAAAGTTTCACAGGTTTGGTCAGGCGTTCGACAAACGGTGTGGCGTTGTCTTTGTTCGTGTGCGCGCGCAGCGGTTCCAGCCGGATCAGACGCGTCTGGCCGTTTTTACACAACTCGCGCAGGATGTCGTTTAGCTTCGCATCGGCTTGCGCATCCCCCAGATGCGCGTCGACGATCACCACGTCAAATTGTCCGGACGCGCCGAACAAGTCAGCCTGCATCAATCGTTCCAGGGCTTCATGGGCAGTGGAGACCGCCTCCGAGATCATTCCGAAAATCCGGACCTGACGGATCAAGACCTCTTGGTTCACTTTTTTACCGACGACAATCAGCACCCGTTTGCCAATCAGCGCTTCACAGGTAGGGGCCTCGACATCGCGAGCCGTCTGATCGGGTTCGACGACGACCGAGAACGAAAAAGTCGAGCCGCACCCCGCCACCCCCGAACTTTCGACGGTCATGCCGCCCCCCATCAGTTCGCAAAGCCGCTTGCTGATCGCCAATCCCAAGCCGGTTCCCCCAAAACGCCGCGTCGTCGACGCGTCACACTGATGGAACGCCTCGAACAGCTTATCCTGTCTTTCCGGCGGAATCCCCAATCCGGTGTCGCGGACGCGGAACATAAGACGCGTTTGCCCACTGTCCACTTTTTCCCCCGTGACGAGCACCTCGACCTCGCCTTTTTCCGTAAACTTGACAGCATTGCAGAGCAGGTTGACAAGAATCTGGCGAAGGCGGGTCACATCGCCGATCCACGCCGCCGGGAGCGTTTCATCGATCTGGTAGATAACTTCCAGATCTTTTGCCGCAGCAGACGGCGCGATTAGATCGACCGCGTCTTCCACGCAATGGCGAAGATCAAAAGGCTGTTTTTCCAAATCGATTTTATTGGCCTCAATCTTGGAAAAGTCGAGGATTTCATTCACAATGCTCAAGAGGCTTTCGCCGCTCATGCGGATCGTTTCGGCATACTCCTGCTGCTCCTCTGTCAGAGGCGTGTTAATCAACAGGCCGCCCATGCCGATCACACAGTTCAACGGCGTGCGGATTTCGTGGCTCATGTGCGCTAAAAACTGGTTCTTGGCCTGGCTCGCCTCCATAAGCTGTCGGTTGACACTTTCCAACTCGCTGTACGCATGCCGCAGTTTGCCCTCCGCGATCTTCCTTTCAGTGATATCCTCAAAGGTAATGACGGCGCCGACCACCTGCCCATGCACATGAATCGCTTTGCAGGCCAGGCTGACGTGGAACGTTGTGCCATTCTTGCGGTAGAATACGGCATCGTTTGTTTTGTACATCGTTCCGTACGTGTACGTGATGTAAATCGGATTGGCACCCTTCGAAGAAGGCATGGCAAACTCGGGCGGCCCCAGCCAAAGCAAATCGCAAGACTTGCCGACCAATTCGCCGATTTCGTAGCCCAGAGTCTGCGAAGCCGACACATTGACCACCGTGAGCACACCTTTGTCATCGACGCCCAAAATACCATCGACCGCTGAATCCAAAATCGTTCCGGTCTGCTGATTTAGGCGGGCCAGTTCAACCGTACGAGTTTTCACCTGCTGTTCAAGCGCTATCCGTCGGTTTGAGAACAAACCGACGAAACCCGCCAGGAGGACCGTCAAAACACCTCCGGTCAATGTCGTCGCCCATCCTAACCGCAACGGATAATTTTCGTAATAAGCGGACTCTGCACAAATTATGGCCGCATACGCTTTTCCGAAATGGAAAAGCGGCAGCGTCAAATGCAAGGGGTCTCCGCTGTTTCTCAATAACCGAGGCTTCACCGGCTGGAATGCAAAGCGTGATGCCGACGCAAATTTTTGAGGCGGCCGAATGGTGTCCAGTTCCACCAATTCTGCGGCGACGTAGGCGCGTTTATCCGTCCCCGCCGACGTGTAGGCGTTTCTCAGAATTTTATCCGGCCTGATCATCACCAGCACGAATCCGCATAAGGTTTTCGGCACACTCCGCAGCGAATAGACTGGCTGAAACACGAAAAGCGTCGCGTTTTCGCCGTCTTGCCACAGCGGTTGTTTCGGAATGGTCCCCGTGGCAGTTCCAAGCCGCATACAGGTCTCCAGTGCCTTGCGCAGCTGAGGATCTGCACCGCAATCGAATCCGACACAGCGCGCGACGTTCGTTGCGGACTTGCACGCGAGAATGGGATAATAAACATCACGCCATAAGACCGGAATCCGCTCGCCGGTCCCGCTCTCTTGCCAAACGGAAAAACCGGCTTTCTTATTCCGCACGTTCGTTTCAAACGTGACCATGTCGGCCACAGGGACAATTGGAATCCATGCCCAAGCGTCCGCGATACCTGTTTGCGTAATCGGAAGGAGATACCGCAAGAAGTCCTCTTCCCGGACCGTGGCTTCATCGCCCAGCAAAAGAGCCAAAGCCTCCATTCGCATTTGTAAGCTGGAGAACGACCACGAGACGTCCTTGGCTTGGGAGCCTGCATACGTCTGAAATTTTACCCAGCGGGAATGTCGCTCCATACTTCGGGTCATGCTGCCCATCGTCAGCGTGAAGACGAGACCGACAACCATGACCAGCCCGACCTCGACCAGCCCGACCACCTTTTGCAACGGAGGAGACAGATTGCGCCCTTTGCCTGCCAAATAAAACGCAAACAGGACACAGGCCACCAACGACACGCTAAACAAAAAACCACCAACCCACAGGCAAGCATAATGGATGCGCCATAACCGCGTTCGGGCGGTCACGCCCACGACCATCAGGATTTTTTCGGAAGCGGGATCTGACAGCGGAACCCAGGCACTGACAACAGACTGTCCGGCTTCGTTTCGGTAAGGGCCCGAGAGAAGGGGCTGGCAGGTTCGGAACACATCGGCCAGTTCTGGCGGGGGATTCACGTAAAACGTGCCCGGGGGGAACGCGAGGTCATCTGCGCCGGTGAGGTTTCCGGGGCCCAGCACAAAATTCCCGCCACGTTTTGAAACGCAATAGACCGATTGACATCCGATGAAACGTGCGTACGACTGCAGCTGGTGGTTCAGTCGTTGATATTCAATCCGGTCAGCATCTGCGCCGGTAAAGGACAAGGCTTTCACTTGAGTGACGCTGATTTCCCGCGTGATCGCCATGGCTTCGGCAAGCAATTCGTCGTGGATCTGGGATGTCTTGATGCGTATACCCCAACGAATAACCGCTCCCCCGCCCATTAGCCCCAAGGCTGTTACGGAGAGAAGGATCAACAATCCTTTAGGATACATGTCACGCTTCACTAGGTTCATGCCCCATTTCTCCTTAACGAGAAACAGTCCCCGCATCGAGCGTCACACCGCATTCCACCAAACCATCTGCACACGAATATTGAAACACCGTTTACGTTTAAAGGGTAGGATCTATATCTTCTAATGTCAATATCCTTTCTAAGGTATGTTTGGCCGAAAAGCAAACGGGGGGGACGTGACTCCAAAAAACCACACAATCTCTCTAGTTAGTGGTGTTTAAACGCGGTCACCTGGCGGCGGGGCTCAGTCACCCGGAACCGCCCATTCCCTGTCGTCGGTTTTAATATTCCGGTTCCGGCAGACGTAATAAGGTTGAACCACACAAAAAGGAGACCACCATGAAAACTGCGAAAACATGTCAGAACGTCATCCTTGAACTTCCCGACACCTATCGTGAGCCCGGTTATCTGAGGCGCCTGACCGGAATGGCGCGGGGACTGCGCCAACCGCGCCATTCTCGCGCGTACAAGGCTGCCGTTATCGAGATGGAGCGCATATCCGCACCGGTCACGGCCATCCTGATGCCCCTGTTCATCGCGACTCTGTTGAGCATCATGTCCACAAACGAAATCGAGGACGAACAGTATGACGGCGTGACGATCCGAGAACCGGACATATTTGACACGGAGTGGAAAGAGATCGACGAGCCCATGCCGACCCGACCGACGTCTGAACTCGATTTCACACCCGACCTCCCCGCTGTGAACCCGGACATTGCGGTAGAGGCCCCGACGCAAACTCGAGCCGAAAAACCGCCGGTGCAAACGCTTAACGCCGTTTCTCCCGTCAAAAGCATTGTATCCGTAAAATCCATCTTCGGCGATTTTCGGAGCGTCGAAGCACGGCAGGTCCTGCGGGCTCGGTACGATGGCAGCGAGGTCACCGAGGAGGCGGTGTTGCGCGCTTTGCGTTGGCTTAAGAAAAACCAGCAGCCCGACGGCTCGTGGAAAACGCAACGGATCGCCATGACAGGTCTGGCGGTGCTGACCTTTCTCGCGCACGGCGAAAAGCCCGGAGACTCGCCAGAGTTCGGCGCCACGGTACAGAGCGCCTTGGAATTTCTCGTCCGCAGCCAGCGCCCTGACGGACGCTTCAGCGGCATGGACGGCAACGAGTATGCCCACCCCATCGCCACGTATGCACTGTGCGAGGCCTATGGCATGACGTTGAACCCCAGCGTCAAGGCGGCCGCTGAAAAGGCGCTCGTCCCCATCCTCCGCGGCCAGCATCCGACCGGAGGCTGGACCTACAAGATGAGCAGCGCCCCGGACCCAGAAAGCGGCGCATACCGCGATGACACCTCCTACATGGGCTGGTGCGTCCAAGCACTGAAAGCCGCAAAGCTCGCCGATCTGCAGAGTGACGGGCTGGAAAAGGCCATCAAGTTGGCGGTGCGAGGCTTCAGGAAAAACGCCAACCCGGACGGTGGCTTCGGCTACGTCAGCCCCGGCGCGAGCGGACTCACAGGCGTCGGCACGCTCTGCATGCAGTTGCTCGGCGCGTCCGCCGAAGCGGAAGTGAGAAGGTCGCTCGAAGTGATGGACGACTGGCGGCCTTCTTTCGATGACCAAGGGCCGATGGGAACTTCGCCCCAATATTATTTTTACTACGCCACTCAGGCCAAGTTCCATGCGGGCGGGAAACGCTGGGAAAACTGGAACGCGGCGATGAAACGGATCTACGTGAAGGCGCAACAGATCGAGCGGAACGCCATCAAAGACGACCGCGGACACGATTGCGATATCGGCTGGTGGACGAACGGGGACAAGCATACCGACCGCCCCGTGATGGACACATGCCTCGCCGCGCTGCAGCTGATGGTCTACTACCGCTATCTGCCCACGACCACTCAAGCGGCCACACGCCGGTCCGGCGTCAAAGTCTTGGCAACCGCAACGGACACGGGCGATATCGTTGTGGATTCCGGCAACCTGTAGTAACTTGAGCGGTCATTCATGATTTCCCCTCCCGCGCTGACGTGTTACCATAATGACCTGTGACAGAGAGTGGCAAAGAGAAGACGTATGGCCTTGAGGCCGTGATCGGAGCCTTTCAGGCCCCGCTGTTGCGTTATGCCGCGCGTCTGTTGAACAATATCGCTCTGGCCCAGGACGTCGTGCAGAACACGCTGGTCAAACTCGCCCGTCGCATTCCGCCCGCGGAAACGCCCAGCGAGGAGGTCCGCAACTGGCTTTTCCGCGTGGCACACAATGAAGCCGTCGACCTGATCCGCGCTGAAGAACGCAAGAAGCGACTGCACGAGCGCTATGTGCTGCAGCAGGACTGTGAGACCGATGGCGGCCTGTGCTGCAACACCGGCACCGACGAGAGGGAAGAGATGGTGTTGTCTTGCCTCGGCGTGTTGTCGCCGCTGCAGAAACAAGTCGTGCTGCTGCGTTTGCAACAGGGATTGAGTTATGAGGAGATCGGCGAAATCGTCGGCGAAAAGTGCGGTTATGTCGGCAACCTTTTGCACCACGCCGTCAAAGCCCTGGCCGCCGAAGTGAAACGCCGCGAAGGAGTGTCGCCACATGTGCCCTCATGAAGAAAAACTGACCGCCTGGCTCTTGGGCGATCTGCCGCCTGAGGAGCAGCAGGCCATGACGCGCCACATCGACGCATGCGCCTCTTGCCGTTGTCTGAGAGACGAATTGTCGCGAGTCCTGACGCCGTTGCGCAGCGGTCTCGAAAAGGACAGGGGCTTAAAGGTCAAGCCCCTGATGCGCAGACCGCGCAAATCCGGGAGCCCCCCGAACCGGTGGCTATGGCTTGCCCCGCACGCTTGGTTACGCCACGCGGCACTTTTCTGTATCGCTTTCGGCGCGCTTTTTGCGTTGATCAGCGTCGTTTACCGTCACGGCGAACATCAGCGGTGTGGCGATGCGGCCATCACCCATATCACCTTCCGGCGGGAAGACGCGCCCGTGCCGGCACTCGCCTCCGTCCCCCGTCCAAGCATCGCCGAGAAATCCGCGCTCGCGGATTTCAAGCCCGATGCCGTCCCCCCGGCAGCGTCCGCTCCTGCCGTCATGGCACCGCCTCTACCGGCCCGCGAGCCCCGCATGCCTGAACTGCCGCGTCTGGTGAAGGCCGAATGTAAATCGGACCCCGCTGCGGAGGCGCCGGCCGAAGTGCCCACACGTTCCTTGCGCCCATTACCGGTTGTCGCCAAGGCCAAAGATAACGCAAAGCGCGACCGGAGCAAAGGGACGGCATCCGCCTATTCCCGCCCGCCCTCAGACCTTCAAACCAAACCCGTCGCGCTCGCGGTCGGCATATCCGCCGGGACGATGCTCGCACCCACGAACGCTGTCAACACGAACGCCATACCCACCAATGCTGCGGCGCCGTCCGCGGCAAGGAAGAATCCATGAGCCACTTCAGACAACACAGCGCCCCCGTTCCCGTCTTCATCCTCGCCGCAACACTGTTCATGGCGGGGTGCCACACGACCTATACCACGCTGGTGCAGGATCGTGACACACTCACCCAACTCTCTCCGTTTCTGTATATCCTCAGCGGCAATTACGACGGCGCACTGACCGTCGCGCAATACAAGGCCGCTGGCAATTTTGGCATCGGCACCTTCGAGGGGCTTGACGGGGAAGCGGTTCTCCTTGACAACATCGTCTATCAGGTGAAAGGCGACGGCTCTGTGCGCATTCCCGACGACACTTGCCACATGCCCTTTGGCGCGTGCACGCTCTTTGATGACGATCTCCGCCGCAAAATGAAGAATGTTGATTCCTTCGAGAATTTCGGCAAGGCGCTGGAAGGGTCCTTTGAGGACAAACAGGTTTTCTACGCGGTCAAGGCCCACGGCCTTTTCAAAACCGTGCGCGTGCGCAGCTGCGACAAACAGGAAAAGCCTTATCGCCCACTGGCCGAAGCGACCAAGTTTCAGCACGAATATACGTACGAGAAAACGCGCGGCACCCTCATCGGGTTCTGGACACCGCCCTTTGTGCCGGGAGCCATCGGCGTTCCGGGCTTCCACCTGCACTTTCTCTCAGACGACCGCACACAGGGTGGTCACGTGCTGAACTTTCAGGCTGACACACTGGACATCACGCTGGATCCGACGCCGCGCATCACCATCGACTTTTCAACCCCGCTAAGCGTTCCGATCATGCAGCAGGATATCGACCGCCAAGTCCGCGAATCCGAAAGGCAGAGAAAGTAGCGGGTTAGAACGGGTCTTCGTCTTCCCCCTCAACCGGCTCTTCGTCGTCGCTCCCGTCGAAGTCAGGATCGCCGCCGCCCCAGCCGTCGTCCTCTTCACCGCCCTCTTCGCCGCCCGCAAACAAGCGACTCCGCAAGGCTCCGGAGCCAGCCTCCGCCTCGCAGAAACGGCAATCGAATTCATCACAGGTGAGACAGGACCCCGGCGAAAAGTCAGCCGCATCCATCTCCCCGTCCAAGACCAGCGGACACGTCCGTGACGTTGGCCCGGCAGCCCGCTGGGCCTTGGGTTGGGTTAAGGCTGCAGGTGTTGTTCGCGGAGAAACGACAGCCGTCGGCCGCTCCGTCTTCTTATGTTTCTTTTGGGGTGGCGCAACTGTTTTCTTAACAGGCGCCGTGTCCGCCGCTTTGTTTGTTTTCTTGGGTGCCGCCATGGTTTCTCCTCGCGTCATGCAATGTCGTCCCTGCAGACGATGACATCCGGGACAAGTGTGGCAAATTTTGCGCACCCTGTCCATTGCATCATGTGCCGCGTTAAGGGACCCGCTTTCCGTCGGCATCGAGGACGGTAACCGGCCCCCATCCGAGCCCGCGCAAACCGGGCTCGATTTTCGCGCGGTCACCCACAACCAGCCAAACCAGGCTTTCGGGGCGCACCACGCGCACCGCCGCTTGTGAGACATCATTGATCGAGAGCCCTCGCACCGTGTCCGCATACGACCGGAAATACTCTTCCGGCAGATGAAAGCGCGTCATCTCCCCCAGCACGCCCATCACGGCACCGATCGTTTCCCACTGGCCGCCCAACCGCAAAGTCAGGTCCGTCACCGCTTTCTCCCGTTCAGCCTCGGTCGGAAGCCGGTCTGACACGATCCCGCAGAACTCACGCCGCAGCTCAAGCAACGCTTCGATGGTTTTATCGGCCTGGACCGGCGCGGAACACAAAAACACGCGAGGCCCCGACAAGTTCATCACCCGCGTCCGCGCACCATAACTCCAATGTTTTTCCTCGCGGAGATTCAGATTTATCCGGCTGGTGAAAGATCCGCCCAAGATCGAATTCATCACCTCGACGGCACATTGGTCTTTACTGTCCAGAGGCGGCGCTACGACGCCGGAATAAAGCGCGGACTGCGGCGCGCCAGGGCGGTCGATCAAATAGATCGTCGGTTTCGAAGCCGGTGCCATCGCATCAAGCCGTTTCGACGGCACCCGTCCGGAAGTCCAACCGCCGAAGCGGCGTTCCAGCAGCGGGACCATCTCGCCAAGCGTGACATCACCCACGATCAACAGGGTCGCGTTGTTCGGTTTGAACCATGCATCGTAAAAACGCCGCATGTCGTTGCGTGTCAGCAGCGCCACGCCAACGGCGTCGCCGGAGCCGTTGAAGGGAACGCCATACGCGTGTTCCTTGCCGAACAACAGCGACGGCAACACGCGCATCGCGACGCCGTCCGGTCTACTCTTATCGCTTTGGATTTCCGCCAATTGCTGTTTCTGCAAACGCTCAAAATCAGCCTGCGGAAACATGGGCTCAAGCACCACGTCCGCATAGATGTCCAACGCCGTCTCCAAATGCCGTGTCAAGGTGTTCAACGACACGATCATCGTGTCCGCGCCGCAGCCCGTTTCCAGCCGCGCGCCGATCACATCCAACGCTTCACTGATCTCCAGTGCCGAACGCCGCCGGGTGCCCTCGTCTAACATTGCGGCGACCAGATTTGCCGTGCCGGCGATGCCGTCCCGGTCCGCGGCGTAACCGGCGTCCACCATCAGACTCATCTGCACCACAGGCACATCGTGCCGCTCCGCGAGTACGATCTGCAGGCCGTTGGAAAGCGCGGCGCGCCTGATTTCCGGCAACCGCGCGTCGGGCTTCAGCGCGGGCACCGGAACCGCGCCGCGGTCCACACCGTTCGAGGACACGCGATACGCGGGAAACGGCTCGAGCGACAAGACGAAGGCGCCGTCGCTCAGCCACGCGCGCGCCACATCGCGAATGCTGGTGCGAGAGGCATCGCGGGTTTCCTTCAGCACGGTCTTATAATATTGGGGATCACCGGTGAACACGAAGTTGTGCGCGAGAACATCCGACTTGCCGCCGAAGCCTCCCACACGCTCGCAGCCACGCACAAAGTCGGCTTCAAATCCGGCCTTCACGCGCCGCAGCTCAGGCGAAGTCGGCCCCTCTGAAAGGAATCGGGCCAATTCTTCGTCAACAGCCCGCTCGATGGCAGCCAGCGGCACCCCCGGTTTAGCCGTGGCCACGATCATGAACTGGCCCGCGATTTCCCGCAGATCCGCATACGCGTAGACATCCGTTGCAAGCTGTTCGTCATACACCAGCCGCTTGTAAAGCCGCGAAGTCTTGCCGCCTGCCAAAACGTCGCCCGCCACGTTTAACAGGTTCCCGTCGGTCGATCCGTACGGCGGGATGTTCCACACCTTGTAGAGCCGGCCCTGCGACACGCGGTCCTGCGCCTTCATGCGGCAGGGATTACCCCGCTTCGCCTCATGGCGAGCGTAGCGGTGGACGGGCGGACCGGACGGAATATCTCCGAAGTAGCGACCCACCTTCTCGACCACTTCATCGGACTTCACATCGCCCGCCACGACCACAACGGCGTTGGCAGCGCCGTAATACCCGGTAAACCACTCCCGTACATCGGCGAGCGTCGCGGCTTTCAGATCATCCTCGCTGCCGATCACCTCCCAGGAATAAGGATGGCCAGCGGGCCACGTGTTCTGCGTGAGCAGGCGCCAGGCGATCGAGTAAGGCTGATTATCGTGTTGGCGTTTCTCGTTCAGAACGACACCCCGCTGCTCGTCGAGGCGTTCCTGCGTCAACGCGCCGAGCAGATGCCCCATGCGGTCCGACTCCATCCACAGCGCAAAGTCCAAGGCGTCGCGCGGAACCTCTTGGAAATAGTTGGTCCGATCCTCTCCCGTCGTGCCGTTCAACCCCGTCGCCCCGACACGTTCCATCGCCTTGAAATAGTCGTCATTGAAGTGTTCGCTGCCGTTGAACATCAGGTGCTCGAACAGGTGCGCAAAACCGGTCCTGCCCGGCTTCTCGTCTTTCGATCCCACATGGTACCACACGTTCACCGCCACGATCGGGGTCTTATGGTCCTCGTGGACGAGCAAGGTTAGCCCGTTGTCCAAAACGACCTTGCGATAAGGGATCTCAAGCGTCTCGGCACGCGCCGACATCAGCATGCAGGCCGCATAGACGCCCCACCAAGTGTTCCCGATCTTCATCATTGCTTTGTCTCTTCCCTCAGAAACGCTGCCCGTCCGCCAGCAGCCGTTCGCGCAGACGCGCATAGTCGATCTCCTGAACCGCTTTGCCCTCGTCGATGGCCTGTGCCGCGGCCGTTGCCGCGCTTTGCCCGAGTATCATGAAGACCGGCTCCATCCGGATGGAGCCGTATGCGATGTGCGAGCTGGAGACACAGACCGGCACGAGCAGGTTCCGGCACTCGGAGCGTTGCGGCACAATGGATCTGTACGAAATGCGGTAAGGGCCCTTCGTGCCGACGCCCACGTCACCCTCGTTCTGCACATAGCCGTCGGACGTGATGTAGCGCTGGCAATTGTGCGAGTCGAGCGTGTAGGAGCCCATGCCGACCGGCTGGTCGACCTGAGTTTGATTTAGCGTGTCATGCTCGGTCATCACATGCTCGCCGATCATGCGCCGCGCCTCGCGCACGTAAATCTGGTGCGGCCAGTTTCCGTTGTCCGAGAACTCATCCGCCGCCAGCCCCCACTTCACCATTTCTTCCCGGATATAGGCCGGCACCCGCGGATCGTTGGCAACGAAGAAATAGTAGCCTTTCTGATAGTTCTCATGCGCCCGGATGATTTCGCGCCGCCGCGCATAAGAGGCGTCCGGATAATCATAGTTCATGCCGATGAAATCAGAGCTGAAGGCACCGTGATTATTCGTGTCCGTCTTAAGGTTCGGGATCATATCGAACTTTTCAAAGAAGTCCTTGCGCCCGGTCTGCAGCTCGCGCAGCAAGAGTTCGTAGTTGGCGGGATCATATCCCTCCGGCTTCGGGAAAGGGATGCGATTGGGCGCATGACGGGTCAAACACGTGCGGAAGCAGTAGGCCTGCACGCGGCGGTCCCCTTCGCCGGTCTTGCCCGGAGCTTCGGCCGAAACGTAGGGCAACACGCCGCTTTTAGGGTCTCCCGCGACTTTGTAAGGGGAGAGCGGTGACATGAAATAATGGCGATGGTGTTTATACGCGTCAAGCTGGATGCCATTCCACGTCTCGCCGTAAACGCTGTTCGCTTCGCGTCCCACGTGGTATGACACACCCGCGGCGGCCATCAGGTCGCCCTCGTACGTCGCGTCAATGAACACCTTCGCGGTAAAGGTCCTTCCGCTTAGCATCGTGGCGGAAACGATGCGACCGTCCTTTTTCACCACGCCCTTCTCACGGTCCAGCCACTCGTTCCGGTAAATCGGCACCTTATGCTCCGCCAGCCAGGCCTCGAAAACCTCCTCGGCCGCATGTGGCTCGAATGTCCACATCGTCTGCTCGCTGTCGACGCGCGAATGGCTTCCCTGCCCCTCGTTTTTGAACTCCGAGATCTGTTGCCAACGCCAGGCGCAGCCCTCGCTGTAGTGCAGGTACACGCGGCGGTAGAACTCGCGCGCCAGACCGCCCACCGCTTTCGTGTTGCCAGAGTCGGTGTAGCCGAGCCCCCCCGAGGAGAGCCCCCCCATATGCCGGTCGGGACCGACCAGAATGACCGACTTGCCCATCTTGGCGGCCTGAACCGCCGCCACCACGCCAGCCGATGTGCCGCCATAGATCACCACATCGGCCTCAGGCGCAGGCGATATACCCAACCGGCACCCCGCGAGCAGCGCAAGCCCAATCACGCCCGGACCAAAATAAGCCTTCATGTCATCCTCTTTTCTGGATCTGCCCCGCAGGCGAGTCCACTTACTGTTTCGACGCCCATAGCACCGCGTTCGCCATGATCTTGCGGATTTCAGGATTGAAATAGATCGGGTTGGTCTCATGCCCGGCTTGGAAATAAAAATATCGCGCTTTCCCCACGTTCCAGCAGTAGCCCTGAATGCTCTCCTCGCGCGTGCCGTCCTTGTGGATATGGATACCTCCGAACGGTTTTTCGCTGGTCGTCGGAACCGCATACGGGTCGCTGTAACGTTCATGGTTCTCGATGGTGAATTCCGTTGCCACGCCCTTGACGATCGCATGGTCCGGCATAGCGACCTTCACTACCGTCTCCTTGTTGTCGCCCTTATAGGCCGCGAACGTACACGGCGCACCCATGAGCCGCTTGTTGGGCTTTGCGAAGTGAGCCGAGTGCAACGCGATGAATCCCATGCCGTCTTCCTTGACGCGCTTTTCGATCTTGTCCACCAGAGCGTCCTTGACGTCGCCGTGTTTCTTATGCCCCCACCAGATCAACACATCGGCCTTGTTGAGCAGCGCGTCCGGCAATCCCTGATCGGGATCGCTCAGGTTCGCGACGACGACATCCCAGTCCTTCATCTGCGCGGAGGCGCGAAACCCCTCCGCGATCGCCGTATTGATGTCGTTGGGATAGACATTTTTGGGCGCGGTGCCTTCCGACCACACGACCACCGTTTTTCTCGGAGCCGCCAAGCCACACAGTGCAACACCAACCACCGTCGCCGCAATCATTATCGTCCGTTTCATGTTTGTCCTTTTCGGTTATTAACTTACGCCTTCACTTCGTCTTTTCCCATTTCCAAGGAAAGGTTTCGCTGCGCGAATGCTGCGCCACGAACGCACGCCGCGCCTCGTCCACGAACAGTCCGTGACGATCTGCAATGTTGTGAACTTCGGCCGGGTCTGCGGCGAGGTCATAAACTTCAACAGGTCCCTCGGGCACTTTGTCGACGTTCAGTTGAATCGCCTTCAGGCTCCCCTTCAAATAGGCGCGCTTGCCTCCCTGCTCGTGGAACTCCCAGTAGAGGCCCGAATGTTGCGGCTGACCTTCCCGCCCCAGCAAGGTCGAAGCGAAACTGAGTCCGTCCATGTTGCACGCCGGCTTCTTCCCAGCCAGTTCGCACAACGTCGGCATGAGGTCCCAGAATGCCGAAAGATGCGCGCTTTCGCTGCCGGGGCGGATCGTTCCCGGCCAGCGCGCCAGCAGAGGAGTGCGGATGCCACCATCATAGAGATCGCGCTTATAGCCCCGCAGCCCGCCGCTGCTACCCCAGAAATCAGGCTGATGTCCACCCTCTTTATGCGGCCCGTTGTCGCTCGCGAAAAGCACCAGCGTATCCTCTTCGATGCCGAGCGCTTTGACGAGCGCCAGCACCTCGCCGACCTGCCGGTCAAGCACGCCGATCATGGCGGGAAAAGCCGAGGCGGGGCTCTCGTCTTCGCGCGTCTTGTCATACCGGGCCCGTGTCCCTTCAAACTCGGGGAACTGCTTTCGGAAAGGCGCATGCAATTCCGGCGGCACCGACATCGCCGCGTGGGGAATCGTGACCGTCAGCCACGCGAAGAATGGCTTCTTGCCCGCATGTTCCCGGACAAACTTCAACGCCTCGCCCATGATCAGCGGCGGCGAATAGGTCTGGCCGTCCAATTTAACCTCCTGCCGGTCGCTCCACAGTCTTTCGGGATAATAGGAATGAGCCTCGGTCTGGCAGTTGTATCCGAAGAACGTGTCGAAGCCCACGTTCACGGGATCGCCCACCGACCCAGGGAATCCCAACCCCCACTTGCCGAAACAACCGGTGGCGTATCCCGCCCGCTTGAGACACGCCGCCAATGTCTCGGTGCCCTGCGGCAGAGGCACCTGCCCGTCGCCCACCTGTTTGTTACCGCGGATCGGCGTATGTCCCGTATGCAGGCCGGTCATGACGGTCGACCTCGACGGCGCGCAGACGGTGCATCCGCAGTAGTGGCGCGTGAACTTCATGCCTTCGGCAGCCAGCCTATCGATGTTCGGGGTCGAGAATTTCTTCTGCCCGAAACACGACAGGTCGCCATAGCCCAGATCGTCCGCAAGGATGAAGATCACGTTCGGACGGCGGACGCGGATTTCTGCAGGCGCCATGGCGGGACGCATAAAGACTGCCGAGCCCAAACCCGCCCATACCAGATCTTTTAGAAAATCACGTCGCCGATTAACTGTCATAGCGGCCCCTTTAATTTCGGTAGTGTAGGTAAAATCGCCGCTTGCCGTCAACCGCTTTGGGCTTGCTTCGTCCGGTTTTCTCCCGCTATGCTTCTGGCATGTCTCCTTCTCCGACGTTTTTGACGCCCGTTCCGGATGATTTCCTGCGCGACGAATCCCGCAAGACGGGCACCGCCGAAGCCATCGCTTTTCCTCAGACTGTTGAGGAATTGTCCGCCGTTGTCCGCTCAGCAGCCTTACGCGGCGCGCCGATCACGGTCCAAGGCTCGCGTACCGGGATCTCGGCAGGCGCCGTACCCGACGGCGGCATCATCGTCAACCTCTCGAAGATGGACCGCGTTCTCGGCTTCCGCGCCGACGCGCAGGGCCACGTGTTCCTCCGCGTTCAGCCGGGGCTCACCCTCGCCAACCTCCGCCGACATCTCGCGGCCGAGAGGGTCTCCACGGGTGATTGTCCCCTTATGTTCACGCCTGATCCGACGGAGCCGTCGGCCAGTCTCGGCGGCATGGCGGCCTGTAATGCCTCGGGGGCTTGTTCGTTCGCCTACGGTGCAACGCGCAACCACATTGAGTCGCTGACGCTCGTGCTTGCGGATGGCGACACACTGGCCCTGCGCCGTGGCCAAGCTTTTGCGAAGAGCGGCCGTTTTTCGCTCACCACGGACAACAGGCATCAGATTGAAGGCGAGCTTCCTCACATCGAAATGCCGTCCGTCAAAAGTGCCGCAGGCTACTGGATCAAACCGGACATGGACCTGCTTGACCTCTTCATCGGCAGCGAGGGAACGCTTGGCCTCATCGCCGAACTGGAGCTGCGGTTGCATCCTGTTCCAAGAGAAACCCTCGGCGTACTCTGTTATTTCGTGGAAGAAGAACAGGCGTTGAGTTTCGTGCAAACGCTGCGGGCTGAAGCTCCATCGGTCCGCCCGAACGTCCTCGCGGCCATCGAATATTTCGATGCGGGAGCGCTCCGGCTCATCCGCGACAGCACCGCACTCACGGGACTGCTGCTCCCCGCGCATCAGCCGCACTGGAACGTCGCTCTATACCTCGAGTGGGCGCTGACGTCCGACGAACCAGACCCCGCCGACCTGACCTGCCGCCTGCTCGCCGAGTGCGGAGGACACACGCACGACACGTGGGTGGCGGCAGACGCACCTTCGCTTGAAAGGCTGAAGGCCTTCCGCCACGCGGTGCCGGAACAGGTCAACGCCCTAATCGCCGAGCGGAAACGCATTCATCCCTTGCTCACCAAACTCGGCACCGACCTTTCGGTGCCGGACACGAAACTTCAAGCGATTATGCGACTCTACCGCGGCGACCTCGCAGCCGCCGGCCTGGAGCATGTGATCTTCGGGCACATCGGAAACAATCACGTCCATGTCAACATTCTCCCGCGCGACATGGACGAGTACGCCGACGGCAAGCGGCTTTATAAAAAATGGGCGGAGCAAGTGGTCGCTTGGGGCGGCAGTGTTTCGGCCGAGCACGGCATCGGCCGCCTCAAGAAAGAACTGTTGGCCGTCATGTACGGCGATGACGCGATCAGCGGCATGCGACGACTCAAAGCCTGTTTCGATCCGGCATGCCGGCTGAATCCGGGACGGCTTTTCGATGCGTTTTGACGGCAAGCCTCAACCGCTCGTTTCTCATTTTACCGGAACATCGTATGAGACGTATGGACGCGCCATCATGTTCATGGGATTGCGGAGCCACGTGCGGTAGAGCGAGTCGGCCTGCCACGTGTTTCCGGCAGAGCCGTAATCGCAGAAATGCACCGGATGAAGTTTCATTTCGGCGGATTCAGGGTCGGTGCCGGTCTGCAGCATCACGGTGAACGCGAGCCAAATGTCCTTGTTGCCGCTTTCGGCCGGCATGATTTCGACCGGTTTGCCGAGCTCCGGCATTTTGGCAGGCTGGTCAACCGCGCCGTCGTTGAAGCGCGCGTCGCGCGCCAGCACCAAGGGGCCGCGGAACAGCGCGAAATGTTCGCTCTTGCCTTCCACGCGTCCCGTGAAATCAAACGCGACCGCCACCGTATCGCCAGCCTTCCACGTGCGGTGCAACGCGAGATAGGCGCCCGGCGTCATGCCTGAAACCTCCATGCCGTTCACCGTCACGACCGTCTTGGCGCTCCACGACGGGATGCGGATTTTTAATGCGAATGCGGCCTCCTTGTCCGGCGACACGTGCAAAACCACTTTGTTGTCCTGGGGATAGTCGGTCACCTGTTCAACGGACACGCGCGTCTGCGACGAAAGGAGCACGACCGAGGCTTTCGACGCCTGATAGAGGTTGACCATGACGCCTTCGGCATCGGCCATCAGCAGAGACTCCGCAATCGACACAAAACCCCGCGGCCCGTTTGCCGCGCAGCAATTGATCGTCATGCCGCACTGGTCATTGCCTCGGCTGCGCGTGCCGCTCAGCGGGCAATACTTCGAGAAAGTCGAGCAGTCGCGCGCCAGTGTGGCGAGATAGGCGTTATAGGCGGTCTTCTCCAACTGGTCGGCGTAGATTGCTTTGCCCGTCACGCGCAGCAGCGTTTCGCAGAACCGCATCCACGTCGTGGTGACGCACGTTTCCATCATGTGATAGGCAGGCGCGGTTTCGAAACGATTCCCGTGATACCAACACTCGAAGGCCGCGCCGGAGCCCGCCGCATTGATCTCTGCGTCAATGATGTTCTGTGCGGTCGCTTCGGCGGCCTGCCGATAAGGCGCATAACCGGTAACCTGATAGAGCTCCAGCAGCCCTTGATAGCATGACATCATTTCGTACGCCTTGATGCCGTTCTTCCAGCTCCACCACGGATCCGGGTGTGGGAACCGCTCGGCGACCGGCACGCCCGCCAGTGCTTTGCTCACCAATTTCGGGCTGTCATCAAAGTCCTCCATCGCAGCAGCAATGTGTTTCGCGAAGCCGAGGTACTTCTTTTCCTGCGTCCGGTTAAAGAGCCAGACGATGGGCTCCAGCACCGAGCAACTCGCCATGCCGTGGTGCATGCCGATGGTCTGAATCTTGCCGGCCGCGCCGGGGCCGACTTCGGTGATGAGTTGGTCCGCCACGCGTCGGACCGCGTCGAGCACAGCCTTGTCGCCGGTCAGGTCGTAGTAGTGCATGAGCCCCAACATCGTATATTTGCGGCCCCAGATGTCCCAGCCCTGCAGGTGGCACTCGTCCTTGTAATTGCCGATGTAACCGTCTGGCCGCTGCGCGGCCAGCAACGCTTTGACCGAGGCGTCGATGTTCTGCTTCAGCGCTTCATCCCGGGTGTACCGATAGGCCGGAACGCAACTGTGCATCCACTTTCCCCAAAACTCCGTGCGCCAGTCGCTGGTCCCTTCATGCTTCAGAAAGACGCCCGCAAGATAGGAGCCGTCGGTCGTCTTGACATTGTTCGCGATGCAGGCGCTCATCTTCTCACCGAGATGACCTGTGATCCGGACGTCCTCCATGCGGCAGGTCACACGTCCCTTTTCGGCCGTCTCCGCCGCCAGTCCCGTCTGAAGTGTGCCGAGCAAGGCGGAAAACGCCGCCAACCAAACCAATTTCGTCTTCATTACCTATTCTCCGTTAGTGGACAGCGATTATCCGCCCTCTTGACTGTGCCCCGATTGTCCCACAAACCTCCGTGCGACTCAAGTCCATCGCTGTTCCGTCCCAAACACCCCAGCAGGGCATCGCACCTTTACGGCCGCGCTTGCCAGGGCGTCGCGCCACCGCGTTGGATATGCGCGCGCAATGCGGTGGCCAACTCGCTGAACATTTTCCGCTGAGAACCGGCAAGGTTGCGCGTTTCCTGTGGGTCGTCTGCCAGGTTGTACAATTCCAACGGGGAATACGGATCGTTTTGCATCAGCTTCCAGTCGCCTCGGATCAGCGCCTCATAGCTCTTGCCGCCGTAAGCGACGCCGCCCTCGCGTCGCACGAAATAGAGGTCACGCGACCGAATGCTCGATGTGCCCTTCAGCGCCGTCAGAAGACTCACCGCATCAAGTCCGTCCGGAAGCGGTGCGCCCGCCGCCTCGAGGAGCGTCGGGAAAAGGTCGAACGTCTGACCGGCGTATGTGCACCGCGATCCTGCGCGAATCACACCGGGCCAACGCACAGCGAACGGCACGCGCAATCCGCCGTCGTAATGACTTTGTTTGCCGTCACGCCAAGGGGCGTTACACTGGCCGTGCGACAGTGAGCCGCCGTTGTCCGAAGCGAAGGCGACGAGGGTATTGGAGGCTAAGCCGCTTTCCTGCAGGGTGTCGAGCACGCGGCCGATCCCCGCATCGAGATGTTCCACAAACGCGACATTCTTCGCCCGCACGTCATTCATGCCCGGCTCGCGCGTCTTCACCCTCATCAGCCAATCCGCGGGAGGCTCGACCGGAAAGTGCGGCGCGTTGTACGCAAGGTAAAGGAAGAAAGGCCCCTTTTCCTTCGAGCGCTCCCGCAGATAGTCGCAGGCCCAACCGGTGAAAAGATCCGTCGCGTGCCCACGGGGAACGACGGTCTCCGCGTTCCGCCGCATGTAATTGTTGCCGTGACGCAGATGCGTGGTGTAACTGTCCATCATGTCGCCGAGGAAGCCACAAAAAAAGTCGAACCCGCGCAAGTTCGGCAAGTTCGGAGGTTCCAGTCCGAGGTGCCATTTGCCGATCAATGCGGTATGATAACCGGCCCGCTTGAGTTCGTCCCCAAGCGTTGACACTCGCGAATCTAAATAGCCCCAAGAATTCTCCCGCTGAGTACGGATTACCCCCGGCACGCCAACGCGGTCGGGGTAGCGGCCCGTCAAAAGCGCGGCGCGCGAGGGCGAGCAGACGGTACAATTCGCCCGCATGTTGACGAAAAGCATTCCTTCTTTTGCCAACCGGTCGATATTGGGGGTCCGCACGTCGGTTCTTCCGTAAGCGGAGACGTCCGAGTAACCCTGATCATCCGTCAGTATAATAAGCATGTTAGGTTGTTCAGCCCTCGCACCGAACATGCACAGTGACACGGCCGCAGCCCACCAATTCTTATTCATAGCCATCCCTCGCGCGTTTCATGCCGCATTATAACGGCTTCTGCCGACGGCGGCAATCCGGTCTTAAATATAGAACCCGTTCCGGCGTCAATCGTACTTGACTCATCCGCACTGGTTTGGCGATCATATGGTCATTCAAGCTGTGTCTCACACCGGCTCGCGCTGGAGTCTAAATGATTGTTAACGGAAAGCATTATCGCACCATTTGGTTGAAAGAGGGCGACCACGCCACCGTCCAGGTAATCGACCAACCGAAACTGCCTCACGCGTTTGCCATTCGAGATCTTCGGACGGTGGAAGATTTCAGGGCTGCGATTCAAGACATGACCATACGGGGCGCCGGCTTGATTGGCGCGACGGCCGGCTATGGCATGTATATCGCCGCGCTAACCTCACCGGATAAAGGCTACTTAAAATTCATTGAGGAATCGGCGGCAACGCTCGCGGCAACCCGTCCGACCGCTTCAAATCTTGCTTGGGCGGTCAACCGTCAGCTCGGCGCGATACGCGCCTGTTCGACCCGTGCGGAAACCGTCAGGGCCGCCTTCGCGACGGCGAACACCATTGCCGACGAAGATGCGGAATCGTGCCGCCGGATCGGCGACTACGGCAAGGCGCTCATCCAGGCGATCTCCGCTCGGAAACACGGCGAGACGGTCCACATTCTGACGCACTGCAATGCGGGCTGGCTGGCCTTCGTAGATTACGGCTCCGCCACGGCGCCGATCTACGCCGCTTTCGATGCGGGCGTAAAGGTTCACGTGTGGGTTGATGAAACCCGTCCCCGCAACCAAGGAGCCAGCCTCACGGCCTGGGAACTGGGACAGCACGGCGTTCCGCACGATCTGATTCCAGACAACGCCGGCGGCCACCTCATGCAGCACGGCATGGTCGACCTGGTGATCACCGGCACTGACCGGGTGACCCGCAACGGCGATGCCGCGAACAAAATCGGCACCTACCTCAAGGCGGTTGCCGCCAAAGACAACCGCATCCCCTTCTATGTCGCGCTCCCTTCGTCGACGTTCGACTTCGACCGCGTTGACGGCGTCACCAGCATACCCATTGAAGAGCGCGATGCCGACGAAGTGCGCTTCATCACCGGGAAAACCGCTGACGGAAGAATCGAGGCCGTCCAGATCTGCCCGGATTCGACCCCCGCGCGGAACTGGGGCTTCGACGTCACGCCGGCGCGGCTCATCACCCGACTGATCTGCGAACGGGGTGTCTGCGATGCCACCGAGGCAAGCATCCTCAGTCTGTTTCCGGAGAAACGCCTGTGATCAACGAAGGGTATATCAAATATCGGTCACAGCGTGAGGAAGGCATGATTCCCGACCATCCGGACTTCAGCACGTTGAACCGGTGCCGGACGGAGCTGTTCGACCTCAGGCTGATCGGCCTCTACCCCAACGGCATCAGCTACGGCAATGTGAGTCTCCGCTTGAGCGCTTCGCAGTTCGTTATTTCGGGAAGCGCCACAGGTGGAATCCGCGAACTCTCCAAGGAACATTACGCACACGTGGTCTCTTTCGATCTCGATCAGAACTGCGTGAAATCGGTCGGCCGGATCGATGCGTCGTCCGAAACGATGAGTCACGGCGCTGTCTATCGGGCGCTGCCGGGAGTGAACGCGGTGATTCATATTCACAGCCGCGTCCTTTTCGATCGGATGCGGAGCGAACATTACCTGGAGACCGGCCCCGCGATCCTTTTCGGCACACCGGAGCTGGCACGAGCCATCGGAAAGCTGGTTGTTTCGTGCGGAGTGAACCACGGCATCTTTGTGACGGCCGGTCACGATGAAGGAATCATCGCTTACGGTGAAACGGTCGAGAAGGCACTCTCTCTGGTGAAATCGGTTTATACACAAGGAGGACTCGGATGAGAATCGGGATCATCGGCGGATCAGGTCTGGACAATCCGGACATCTTTGCGGACCCGCGCGACGAATGGGTCAACACGCCATATGGTGAACCGTCCTCGCCGTTGAAGCACGGCAGAATCGGCGGAACCGAGGTGGTTCTTCTTGCCCGCCACGGTCGCGAACACACCATCCCCCCCACGCAGGTGAACTTTCGCGCCAATATCCACGCGCTCAAAAAGGCGGGGTGCACGCATCTCCTTGCGACGACTGCCGTGGGTTCGCTCCGCGAGGAGATCGGCCGGGGCGATCTCGTGATCGTCGACCAGTTCATCGACTTCACCAAGCGTCGGCACATGAGCTTCCATGAATCTTTTGAGCCGCATTCGCCGATTCATACGCCGATGGCCGAACCGTTTGACAAGGGCCTCCGCAGACTGCTGATTTCCAAGTGCGAACAGCTCGGCTACAGACATCATGCCGCGGGCACCGTGATCACGATCGAAGGCCCCCGTTTCTCCACCCGCGCCGAATCGCGCATGTTCCGCATGTGGGGAGCGGACATCATCAACATGTCGGTCGCAGTCGAAGCGGCCTTGGCCAACGAAGCGGCCATTCCCTACGCCGTCGTCGCCATGAGCACCGACTACGACTGCTGGAAAGATGACGAGGAGCCCGTGAGTTGGGATGCGATTCTTGAAGTCTTCAAAAAGAATGCGGAAAAGGTGACCAACCTGCTCGTCCAGATCATTCCAGAAGTGAGATAACCGATCCTGCTACCGCTCGAAGCATGACTTACGGCTTCTCGGGAAGCGGCCTCTTTCCGAGGTCACACAGTGGAACATTGGTTTCGTTATGCCTGATGCCATCACGGGCGCTGGAGGGTGAACATTTTGCTCTCATAACGCACATGAATTTCTACCCGCTACTGCCTTTGTGGTGCATCTTGGTCGCGCTCCTGTTGACGGTCAGCGCGAGCATCTATTCTTACCGTCGCCGAAACCCTGCGGTGGCACCGTGGCAGCACACACTGCTCATCGTCCTCCGCATGATCAGCGTTGTGCTGGTGACACTCATGCTGCTGTGCCCCGGACGCCTGATTGAGGAACGCAATCTCGAGAAATCGCACATCGTATTCCTTCTAGACCGTTCCGCCTCCATGGCCACGCGCGATTTACCCAATGGCCTGTCGCGGCTGGAAAAGGCGACCGCATGCCTGCTGGAGAACCGCTTTAACCGCCTTGCCGACTACCCCATCGACTATTACACCTTCGACCGCCAGGCACAGCGGCACAGCGACACAACCGCATTCGCGGCGCTCAAACCCGGCGGCGGCACCGATTTCAAGCAGGCCGTGGCCTGCGTCGACAAAGACATCGGACTCAACCGCACGGCGGCGCTCGTTTTCTTAACCGACGGCATCGACCACTCTGGATTCCGCGGCAGCGAACTCGCCGTGCCGGTCATCAGTGTGCAGACGGGAACGGATCTCGCGAAGGTGAAAGACGTGGGCATCGAACCGTTCAAATGCCCCGTCAAACTCAGCGAAAACGAAGAGCTGCATCTGGAAGTTCCGCTCCTGATGCAAGGCTGCGCCACCGAGCAGCGCATTCCGTTCCGCGTGCTTGTGGACGGCCTGCCGATCTACGCCTCCACCCCCGTTTTGAACTGCGGTCGAATGCATTTTGAAACGGTCAAGACCGCGTTCTCCAAAACGGGGATACACCTTATCCGAATCGAGTGCGACGTGTTGCAGGACGAGGTCTCCGACCTCAACAACCGCCGCGAATTCGCCATAGAGGTTGTGACCGCGAAGGAGGATGTCGCTGCATATTTTCCGGTTCTCAACAACAGTTTCCGGCCGTTGTTGCGAGAATTCACGAAAGATGAGGAAAACGTCTTCACGGCCGCTTATCGCGTTTCCGCCGGCACTTATCGGGTGATGGGGCGCAAGATGAACCCTCTGTTCCAGTCGGGCCTGCCGGAAAATGCCGACGCGCTCAAGAGTGTCACCTGCCTGATTCTAGGCTCCCACAATGGCGAGTTGCTCACGCCCTCCGAAGCGCTCGCGCTAGAACAGTATGTGGACAAGGGCGGTTCGCTCATCTGCCTCGCCGGCAGCGACTCCTTCGGCAAGCTCCCGTCCGATTCACCTCTGCTCCGTCTGCTGCCGGTCGTGAACCTTGAGGACTCTTTCCTTTCCGGCACATTCAGGATCGAGCCCGATCCAGCCGCAAATGACGCCTTCGCCGGCCAGGTCCGCGCCATCATCGCAGACAACAGCGCCTCCGCCGATTTCACGCTCAAAAGCATCAATCAGGTAAAAGCTGTCAAGGCAACTGCAAAAGTCGAACTTTGGGCCGAAGGCGAAACGCGCCACCCCCTGCTCGTATGGCACACCTATGGCCGCGGCAAGGTCGTCGCACTTCTGAGCAACACTTTTCACCTGTGGGGAATCCCCGACAAACGGGATGACAACTTCGGGCGTTTCTGGCGGCAACTCATCTCCTTTTCAAAAAGAGTCGATGATGATGCCGACCTGCTGAAGGTGACGCTCCAGAAGACAGAGCTCACGGCCGATGAGCGCGTGGCCCTCACAGTCCTCGCGCGCCATCCGGACGGCGACAGGCAAGCACTGACCGTGAAGGCCGACGTCTTTCCGATCGACCGCGACACGCCCATCTTCAGCCGCACGCTCGACAGACGGACGGACAGTTTCATGGCCGAGCTGCCCGGGTTGCAACCCGGGCGATACGTGTTGCGCGTCAGTTCTCACGACGACAAAGCGCTGTTGCGTTCGCGCAACCAACTCTTGCTGGTCGGCGACGTCTTGTCAGAAAGCACCCATATCCGTTCTGACCGCGCGACATTCCGCAATTACAGTAGCGAGCGACATGTTTTCGGCCCTGACGACGCGTCGGCCCTCGAAGACAGCCTGGCCGATGCGGTCAGAAAGAACATCGTCCTACGCGAGGAATTCTTGATTTTTGAAAACCCAGCGCTCTTTCTCTTCCTCGTGACGCTTCTGATTGCCGAGTGGTTCCTGCGCCGTCGCTTCAATCTGTTCTGAACAAAAGTTTGCGATCACAGCCCGAGAATCGGCGATTTCTACTTGCTTTGACGGTGACCGTCTGGCATCCTTCCCGCATATTCTGACTGGTTTATCCGATCAAGGCCGGCACCTTTTTCAGCCTGGAAAATGAGATTCGTGTACGCAAGAAAGATGAACCGTATGTCCAAGCACATGGAAGAGTTGAGGGCGAATCCTTCGGAGTGGAGGAGATCTCAGGCTTTTGTTGTTGCGTCCGCTTTTCTGTCACTCTTCGGGATTGTCGGCTTCGCCTATTACGGCCTGCCATTCTTCTACGACTTCATGACGAGCGAATACGGTTGGTCCCGCGCCGTTGTCACCTCCGGCAACGCCATGGGAAAACTGCTGGTCGGGCCGCTCTTCGGTTTTATTGCTGGCTGGCTGATCGACCGTTATGGCCCAAGCCGGTTGATGGCTGCAGGGGCGCTCATGATGGGCATCGCGCTGGTCGGATTAAGCCTGGCCGATTCGCTGGGCCTTTTCTATCTGTTCTATGTCTTCAACGCCCTCGGTTACGTCTGCGGAGGTCCTCTGCCCTGCCAAGTGTTGATCTCGCGACGGTTCGACACGAACAGGGGAAAAGCCATGGGAATCGCCTATCTTGGCATCGGTGCCGGAGGCGCGCTGGTGCCGCTCATCGCTGCACGACTGGAACACGCACACGGATGGCATCAGGCGTTATGCGCACTGGGCATTCTGATCATCCTTGTTGCGGGGCCTTTACCCTTGCTGCTTAAAGAGCCGTCACCTGCCCCGGCCGGCAAGAAAGACTCATCCCCGATGGTGCCCGTCAGCGCGATTCTGAAGAACCCCAATTTCTACCTGCTGGCCTTGGGAAGCATGTGCTCTATCGGAGCCGTCGGCGGCGTCGGGCAGCACCTCAAACTGTATCTTCGCGATCTGGATTTTTCCCAGGCCAGCGCCGCGCACGTCATGTCCCTTGTACTTTTGTTCAGCCTTGCGGGACGCGTCCTGATGGGCTGGCTGGCGGACAGCATTGGCCGCAAACACGTCATGATTCTGATCTTTCTGTGCGTGACGTTTGCGATTCCCTTATTGCTTGTGCCTGATTTCCCTGGGCGGATCTACCTTTTCGCGGCTGTTTTCGGACTTGGCCTGGGCGGCGACTATATGATCATCCCCCTCATGGCTGGAGACCTGTTCGGCGTTCGGGCCTTAGGCCGCACGATGGGGATCATCCTGGTCGCCGACGGCGTGGCAGAATCGGCGTTCCCCATGCTGGTGGGCGCATTGTACGACGGTCCGTCGAAGAGCTACGCGCTCGGATTCGGAGTGCTCGTGTGCATCGCCTTTGCCGGCGCGGTCATCGCATCGTTCTTGCCGAAGCCCCCGGTGCGCGAAAGCGTCACGCAGTAGGCGCCGCTGCGCTCTTTCAGGCATACTTCCACGGCGCGCGGTGAGCGCACTGGAGCATCTTCCCCGCATCGTCATCCCCGACGATCCGCTCGCCCTTGGGATCCCAGCGAATTTTCCGGTTCAGTTTCATCGCGATGTTGCCAAGGTGGCAGATCGTTGCAGTGCGGTGTCCCACCTCGACGGGCGAGAGCGGTTCCTTGCGGGAACGGACGCAATCAATGAAATCACGGTAATGGTTCGCGCTCTCGTAGAGATGAACGTCGTTGGGGCCTGGCATCCATTTCTGAAGCGCCTCAGAAGAGGCTTCAATTTTGCGGCCGTTCGTAAAGATCCACCCCTCGCTGCCCTCGAACCGTACACCAAAACTCTTGGGATCGGTCGCGCAGACCAACTCGACACCGTTCGCATAACGGCAGCGGAAATTCACTTTCGTCGCCGTATCGAAGAGATCGCCGGACAACGGGAATTCCGCCCCAAGAGTCTCGAATTCAACCGGGCCGGTATCATCGGTGCCGAGCCCCCACTGCGCCACATCGTTGGAATGGGCACCGAAATTCGTCGTCTGGCCACCGGAGTATGCGCTGACAAAACGGAACCGATAGAGGCAGCGGTCCTTGTGATAAGGCGCCTGCGGCGCAGGGCCGAGCCAAAAATCATAATCGAATCCTTCCGGCACCGGCATCGGTTTCCAGCCAGGCCCTGGACCTGAAAAGTTGTTCGCGGCGACATACGTTTCGACGCGTTTGACCGCACCGATCTTCCCGTTACGCACGACATTGCAGACCTGCCGGACAAGCGCATTCGAGCGCCACTGACTGCCGGTCTGAAGGATGCGGTTGTGTTTACGGACAGCCTTTACCATCTCCTGCCCATCGCGCACCGTCAGGCCCAAAGGTTTTTGGCAGTATATATCCTTGCCCGCGGCAGCCGCCTGGATAGTCATGATGGCATGCCAGTGGTCCGGCGTGATGATCGCAACCGTATCGATATCTTTTCGGGCAATGATTTCTCGGAAATCTGAAACCCTGTCACATCCCTTGAAGGTTCCCGATTCGGCCCTTTTCGCATAAGCCGCATTCACGCTTGCGCAGATCGGCTCGCGCCCCAAAAACTGTTTCTCGGTTTTGTATCCGTAACTGGCGCGATTCACATCGCACACCGCCACGACCTGCACATCCTCCATCGGCAGCCATTGCTTCAGGTCCTCAGCCGCCTGGTTCCCGCAACCGATGATGCCCATCGTGAGCCGCTTCGACGGTGCATTCTTGCCAAGGGTCTGAGCACGGACGACCATCGGAAAACCGAACGCCCCCGCTGCAGCGCCTCGCAAAAAATTACGTCGCGATTGCCCATTCGTTCCCGATGCCTGCCGCACACTCATGACGTACTCCTTACAAACAGGTCGCGATATTCTTACCGCAACAACAGGATTGTCCCGCACACATAGACGAGCTTGACTGAGCCGTCAGGCTGATATTTCAACTGCCAGCGGTCGTCCGGAAGATTGGCGGAGTTGAAGGTGCCGGTGCGAGTTCCCGTGCAGGTCAGGATCGTATACGGATAGCGAGTGTCTAAGCTGAACAGGTCCAAAATCTCCAGGTCCATGTTGGAGAGATCAATATTCCCCTGCACCGCAAGCACGTCACAAGCGCCGTTCGCGTCTGCGTCGAAAAGATACGTTCCGCGAAGCACGCCGGACGTACGCACGTTGAGTGCGTAGGATTGCGTCCCGATCCGGTATTCGCCCGCCGGCGAGAAAACGGTCTGGAACGTGCCGTTTGTAACCCCGCCCGTCAAGGCACCGGTCGTGTTGACCGCGTTCGTCAGCGTCATGCCGCCCAAATCCAGCGTGCCGCCGGCGAACGTGATCGTCGAGGCCGCAGGCAAAGCCAGCGCGTGCGCCAATTTAAGCGTGCCGCCGGCCAACGTGGTCGCGCCGCCGTAGGTGTTGGTGCCCGTAAGCGTGAGCGTGCCGCTTCCCTGCTTGGTCAGGCCGCCGCTGGCGTTGGGTGCGAGCGTCACGCCGGTGACAACGGTCTGGAGGTTTGTGCCGCCGCCGGAAAGCATCACCGTCGGAAGGCTGGTGTAGTCGCGGCCCGGCGACGTGATCGTGACGCCGGTCACGGAACCGCTCTGAGAATCGAACTGCGCGATCGCCGTCGCGCCGACGCCACCGCCGTTCGCAATGGTGACGAAGGGAGGTCCGATGTACCCGCCGCGCGGCGCGATCGTGATGCTGGCCACGCCGCTGCCCAAGGGTGCCTGCAGGCTCGCGTTCACCGTGACGTTCAGGTTCGTCGTGTCGATGACCGCGCCGCCGGGGTAGACATACACGCCATCCAGCGCGTTCACGCCCGAGTTGAACAGGTTGCCAGCCGTTCGGGCACGGAAGGTCCCGCCGTTGAAGTTGAGGAACGCCCTCGAGCCGTAGCGGTTACCCTTGTTGAACAGATTGGCGGTGAGCCGCCCGCCGTTCAGATTGACGGTTGCAAACATGTTCGTGCGATCACCCAAGTTGAGGTTTCCCGCGACCAAAGCTTCCGCATCGCCATCCACTGTGAACTCGGCAAACCCGTTAACATTATTGTTATCCGACTCGCCGACGTTCACGCCGATATAGGATGCAAAATCGCCTCCCGCCACATAAACGACACCTGTTCCGCCGCGGCCGAGACCGAGTTGTCCGCCATACTTAGTGCTCATCCTGAACGCGCCGCCATACTGCGCCAAGATGCCGACACTAGCGGGATTGACGCCCACTTGAAAATATCCGTTGTTCGTCATGGTGCCGCCGCTCAGTTCATAATAGCCATAGCCGCTAAGGCCGATGCGCCCGTCGTTGCCTGCCCCGCCCCAGTTATGGACGGTGCTGTTGTCCCGCTGATAGATGGCGCCGTGGCTCCCGGTGCCACTCCCCACAATCAGATTGTTAGTGAGCACAGCGTTGTCTTGAATGGTTAGCACGCCGCGCCCGCTCTGGCCGACATACATCGTCGGTGATCTCATGCCATACGGGGCAAGCGGTCCGCCCCAAGCGGCCTTGCCCATCAGCGTCATCCTGCCGAAATCGGCCGCGCTATTGCCGAGGAATGTGTTGGTGCCGTTCACGAACAGGGCTTCGTCGTTGTTGACCGTCAAAGAAGCTGTGCCGATCGTGACCGCGCCGATGCTGTGGTTCGCCGAAGCGTCGAGCAACACGTCCCCCCTGTTGATCGTCAGAGGTCCCTTAAACCCGTTCACACCGCCCAGATGCAGGTCGTTGTCGCCGTTCTTGGTGAGGCCCAACGTCTTGGTCAGGTCATACGGATACTCGAGGTCACCGGCCGAGGTGTCCAGGCTCACGATCGGGAAGGTGGCGCCGTTCGTTTGGAACGTCGACTGGTCATGAATGTCCTTGACCTGCAGCGCGGTCCACCCCGTGGTCCCGTCACCGGTCGGGAGCGTGAGCGTGGCGCCTCCGGCCATTTTCAATTTTCCGGCAGCGTAGCCGGGCAGCGTCCCCGGATACTTGGCGAAGAGCGTGCCGTTGCTGAGGATCGTTTCGCCGCTGTAGGTGTTGTTGCTGCTCATCAGCCAGAGGGTCGCGGAATTGTTGCCGGTCAGGAACAAAGAGCCGGCGCCCGAGATGTCGCCGAAGACGCTCCAGTTGACCGAGCCGGCGTTGCCGACAAAGAACGACGTGCCGTTCAGCGTGACGGGACCGGTCCACACGTTGATGTTGGTGCCGTAGGTGCTGCCGTTGCTGGCGCCGCGGAAGTAGGAGCCGTTATTGAGCGTCAGCGACCAGGCGGGAGCCGTGCCGTAGAGGTTATACATCTCCAGGATGCCGCCGGCATTGACCGTCGCCGTGTTGGCCGAACTGCCGTTGATGACGCTCTGCGCCTCCATGCGGATCTGCCCCTGATTGACGACCAGATGACCTGCGCCGGGGTGGACGGTCGCCCCGAAGATCGAGATCTCGTTGATGCCCGTCTTGGTCAGGGTGTAGCCGTTGAGGTTCAGGACCGACGAGGCGCGCAGATCCCACCGGCGGTTGCCGCCGAAGGTGGTGTCGCCGGCGAGCGATATCAGGTTGATCGCGATCGACTGATTCTGTCCGCCGCTGCAGACGATCGCACCCGCCCCGCCGACGCCCGCCCCACTCACTGTGAAGGGCTCAAGCCCCATATTCAGCGAATCGCCGCCGCGCGTGCCGCCGACCGACGAGTCGCACCCCAAGTCGAGCGTGGCGCCGCTCGCGATGAACACGCCGCTGTTGGTGGTGCCGAACGTGCTGTTCTGATCCGGGCGCACAATGCCCTGATTGATGTAGACCGGCCCCGTGAACGTGTTGGCGGCCAGCAGCTGCAGCTGGTTGGTGCCGCTCTTGGTCAAGGTGCCTGCGCCGCTGATCACGCCACTGAGGCGCTGGTTGAGGAGACCGCCGAACTCCAGCACGCCCTCGTCGATCAGCGTCGGCCCAGTGTAGCTGTTCCAGCCCGCGAGCTCGACGGTTCCGGACCCAAACTTGCCCACAGAAGAGGCGGAGGTGTTGTTGGTGAGGCCCGCGTTCAGCGTGAGGACATTGCCGGAGCGGTTGATGAGCGCCACGTTCCCGCCCGCAGCAGCTGGCATGATCCAGCCCTCGTTGATGGCCGAGCCGAGCGTCAACGCCTGCTTGCCGGCGGCGATCATGACGTCGTTCAACTGCAGCGTCGTGTTCGTCATGGCCAGAGTCGAGGGCCAGTCGGAGTACTGCATCAGGGATTTCAGGCGGCTGGAACCCGCGCCGGCAAGCGTGATCGGCAACTCAGCGTCGCCGCCTTGGACGTTGATCCGGGCGTCAAGCGCCGCATCGTCCGCGACCGCGTAAGGTCCCCAAGCAGGGATATCCGTGAAGATCCCGTCTCCCGCCGCCACAACGCCGACCGCGTTGCTGTACGCGGCGAAAGCCGAGCCATTGACCGTCGCCCAGAGGCCGATCAGCCCCTCGGCCGGAGGCTGCGCGGCGAAAAACACGCGGTTGCGGTCATCCGTGCCCAGCCCCTCGCCCTTGAAATCGAGCAGTCCCGGCCCAGTGCGGGTCAGCGACGCGAAGGTGACCGCCGATGTATACCCAACCTCGGCCTGCGAGGTGACCAGCACATTCGAGTTCGCGTTGACCACGAGCGCGCCGGCTTTCTCGGTGAAATAGGCCGCGCCGCTGTTCGTGAACACCAGCATGCCGCCCTTCAGCGTGATCGAGGCCGTATCGCTCAGGCGGTTGGGATTGTTGGTGGTCGCGCTGTTGACGAGCGCCAACGTCGTCCCCGGATTGATCGTGAAGCCGCTCGTGCCGAGAATCGCGCCGTTGCTGCCGGACACGACCAGTTGACCATTGTTCAGCGTCGTCGCGCCGCTGTAGATGTTGGAGCCGCTCAACGTCCAGGTGCCGATGCCGGACTTCGTCAGCGTCACCACTTTGCCGAGCCCGTTGCTGATGGGGCCGAAGATCGCGCTGCCCGTGCTCGTGCCGTCGAGGACGAGTCCCTTGTCGAACGCGCTCTGCAGGATCGAGACGCCGCCCGTGACAATCAGGTCCGCTGTGGTCGGGTTCAGGGTGGTCGTTTGCGCGCTGCCTGCGTAGAGATCGATATAAGGCACCGTGACACAGGGCGTGCCGCTGGTCACATTGGCGCCGTTGGTGACGATGACGGTGACGCCGCTCAGGTGCATGAGGCCGAGGGTGTGGTTGAGGCCTTCGCCGGGCGCGCTGCGGTTCGACCTGATCGTGCTGACCGCACCCGCCTGCATATAAATCTCATAGGGCGTCTCGCCATCGCCGTCGTGGGCCAGATCGAGCGTGCCGACCTCGTTCGGGAACAGCACAAAGCCGGTTCCCAGCGCGTTCGGATGCGCCGCCACGAGCGTGCCGCCGCCTTTGATCTGCGTGTTAGTGGAATAGGTGTTGGCGTTCGAAAGAATCCAGGTTCCCGTGCCGGCCTTCACCACGCCGACGGGGCTGCCGACGCCGTTGGAGATGATGCCGGTGAAGACGCCGACGCCGTTGGTCCCGCCCTGCAGGGTCAGCGTTTTCAGACCCGTGCCCGATGCGGTCATGCCGCCGGTGAGCGTCAGCGTGTTGGTGCCCGAATGGTCGATGGTCGCACCGCCGGTGGACCCCGCGAGGTCGATCACGCGGTCAGAGGTGTCGCCTGAACCGGCGTACGACAGCGTCGCGCCGGTTGTCCCAAAGCCGATCTTGACCGTGCCTTCAGCAACGCTGGTGGGCGAGCCGAGCGGACCCGCACCGGCGTTGATGCTATTCATCGAAGAGATGCTCAGCGCGCCGTTCTTAATCCAGAAGGGGCCGCGGAAGGTATTGTTGCCCGTGAGGACGAGCGTTTTGGTGCCCGCCTTGGCGACCACGAAGGGGCCGCCCACCTCGCCGATGTCACCCGAAATAAAACCGACGCCGCCCTCCGAGCCGAGGAACCCGTCGGCCGAGTTGGTGACCGGCCCTGTGAGCGTGACCGGCCCGGCCCAGTTGGCGTTGTTGTCAAGGCGGAGCTGTCCGTAGGACTCACCCGTGTCGCCGCCGCCCAGCGTGAGCTTAGCCAGATGTGTGCCCGGTGTGTAGCACCAGAGCGTTGCGTTCGACCGCACGTTGATGGTCGTGGTGGCGTTGTCCAAACCGTTCATCTCGGCCCGACCCGTGCCGGGTGCCGCACCGATGCCCAGGTTCCAGACACCGGTGAAGCCAGAGTAATCGCCGTTCAGGTAGGTCCGCGCCGAGCCGGTTCCGAGCGTGACGTTGTTAGTGCCCGCACCGCTCAGGGCTGTTGAGAGGCCGGTATAAGTGACGGCTCCGGCCGTCAGACCGAGCGTGCCGTTATTAACGACGGCACCTGCGCCGAGCGACCCCGCGTTGCTGGCCGTCACGGTGCCTTTCAGAATGGCGGTGCCACCGATGTACGTGTTTGCGCCCGAGAGGGTCAGCGTTCCGGTGCCGACCTTAGTGAGGCTGCCTCTCCCGCTCAGGACGCCGCTGAAGGTCGTGCTGGCATTGTTCGTACCCACGGTCAGGGCCACAGGGTTCGGCGGGGCCGCGTTATCTTCGAGCGTCTGTGCGTGGGACCCGGACAAGCCGCCCACGTTGAAGGCGTGGTCCGCGACCGACAGGTCGAAGACCGCCCCGCCGCTCGTGAGCGTGCTGCCTTTCAGCGCGTTGCCGTTGGCCAGCACCAGCGTTCCGCCGCCGATGCCGGTGTTGCCGGAGAACGCGTTGTCGGCGGCCAGCGTGGCGGAGCCCGAACCGACTTTGCTCAGGCGGGTCGCCGTGCCGTTGTTGACGATGGCCGCGTTGACCGTCACCCCGCCGTCGCCGGTGGCGTTGAGAACGACCTCGCCGTTGGTCTGAACCGAGGAGAGCGTGCCGTCGTTCGCGGCGACGCCGACCGTGACGGAAGCACGACCGTCGGGAACCACGACGCCGCCGGTCTGGAAGGCCTTGCCCGCGGTGTTGACCGTCGCGTCGGTCGCCGTGTCCTGCAGAAGCGAGGCGATCCGCGTGGTCGCCGAGCCGAGTTCGATCGGTCCGCTGGTGCCCGCGCTGGCGATGCGCACGTTGCTCGCGCTGGCGTCGGCGATCACGGAGGGCCCGCGCGCAGCGATATCAGTGAAGGACGCTTCGCCGGCGGCGCAGACACCGTTCGCGCTACTGTACGAGGCGAGCTGCACGCCGCCGACGGTCGCCCAGGGACCGATCAGGCCGTCGGGCTGGCCGGCGATGAAGATGCGGTTGCGATCGCTCTGTCCGAGTCCCGCGCCCACGAAGTTTACGGCACCACCCGGCGCGTTGGTCAGACCGGCGAGGCGCAGGATGGCCGTCTGCCCAGCCGCGGCCTGGGCCGTGGCGATGGTGCTGTAGCCCGCGTTGGCCGTGACGACGCCGACGTTCTCACTGTAGTTTGCGCTGCCGCCCGCGTTGGAGAAAAGCAGCGTGCCGCCGTTCAGGGTGACCGCGCTGGCATCGCGGAGGCGGTTGGTGTTGTTGGCCGCCACCGTATTGTCCAGAAGGAGTGTGCCGCCGGCGAGAATGAAGCCGGTCGACGAAAGCAGCGTGCCGTTGGCTCCCTCAAGCGTGAGCACGCCGTTGTTCACCGTGGTCGATCCGGTGTAGGTGTGGTTGGTTGTCAGCAGCCAGGTGCCGGTGCCAACCTTCGACAGGCTAAGGGTGCCAGAGCCGTTGCTCAGAAGGCCGCTGAACTCGGACGTGCCGAGCGTCGATCCCTGGAGGGTCAAGGTCTTGGAGCCTGACGAGACCGCTATCGCCCCCGACAGGTTGAGGTGGCCGCTGCCGGAGTTGTCGATGCTCACGTTGTTGTTGACCGCGATCGTGCGGTCCGAGGTTTCACCGACGCCCGTATACAGCAGCCGCGAGCCGTTGGCGTTTAAGACGACCGTGGTTCCGCGTCCGAGGTTGCTCGTTGTGGATCCCTTGTTGCCGATCATGGCAACGCTGAGCGTGCCGACAGGGCCCATCGAGACATTGCCGGTGAAATCGTTGATGCCGTTCAGCACATAGGTGCCCGACGTGCCTGTGGGGGACCAGAGTTCCAACGCTTCCGACGCACCCGTGATCGGCGCGTTGATGATGATCGTCTTGCCGGCCGCCACGTAGTTGTTGCTCGTCTTGTCGGTGGCGATGCCGCCTTGCATCTCGAGCGCACCGGGGCCGTTGATGGTCGCGTCCTGCGTGGCGTAAAAGCCGTCGCCGCCGCTGTTCGTGATGGAGAGCGTTCCACCGCTGGCGATATTCACGATGGCCGGCAGCACCGCGTTGCCGGCCAGGTAGAGCGCCGACAAGGTGTTCGTGCCCGTAAAGGTGACGGGGCGGCCGGTATTGACGCGGATCGCATCAAAACGGTTCGTCCCTGAAACCGTCACATCGCCGCCCGCTAAAATGAGGGTGTTGATCCTGTTGGTCCCCGAAAGGACCAAGGGGCCCGTCGTGACGTTGGTCACCGTGAGCGATGAAGCCCCGCCAACCGTCATATTGCCACTGACCGTGATGGCGCCGCTGCCCTCAAAGGACACATACTTCGCGCCCCCCGTTCCGCCGCTGTTCGTGGTCGTCACCTCACCCGCCAGCATGAGGGTGTTGCCCAGCCGGTCGTTGCGGAAATAGTGGGTGCTGCCCGAACGGTCGTGGCCGAGGAGCACACGGGCATTGACGGTCTGGTTGCTTCTGACATTCGACGTGAGGCGAAGATAGCTGCGGTTCGTGAAGATCAGAGACTGCGCATTCACGTCGCCGCCACCGATCGTATAGGCCGCGGCGTTCGCCGAATCGAAAATGAGGTTGGTGACCCCCCGGACGAGGCCGGTCAGGTCAATCGTGGTGCGGCTGTTGCCGCTGTTGTTGAACGTGGCGACTTGATCGCCAGTCGGATAAGGCGACGCGCTCCAGTTTGCGGAATTTGTCCAAAGTGAGTTTTGGGTTCCATTCCATGTGCCGCTTGCGGCCAAGGCCGAGGCCGCCAAAAGCAGGGCACTCGACGAGCCAACAAAAAACACGCTGAGACAACGCGCCTTACGACTCATAAGCTTATCTCCTCTTGCGGCACTCCTGTGACGGACATATGTCCAATACAATTTTTAGTTATTTTCTCATAGCTCTTACTTCTTCGTCAAGGGGGTAGACGTCCAAACCCGAAACTGTTTGTCTCCGGGGTCAGAACAGACGTGATCACCGCTTGCAAACACCTTGGCCATGATTTCGGCGGAAGCGGAAGCGGCTGGCGGATGCTCGACAATGAATGTCCCAGATGCTAAATTTCAGAACCGTCGGGGATGCGGTATGACGGAGACGGCCGTCATCGGGTCCTGCGAAAAGGCGAAAGGTGGTATGGAGTGGATATCTCGACCGAGCAGCAAAATGAGGTGACGATCGTGGCGGCGGGCGGACGGTTGGATGTCATGGGCGCCCCCGAACTTGAGACGAGCTGCAAAAAACTGATTGCCGAGGGGGCGAAACGGCTTTTGTTGGACATGGCATCTGTCGAATACATCAGCAGTGCCGGACTTCGCACGCTGCTGGTGCTGGCGAAGGCCATGAAAATCGCAGACGGGACTTTGGTCCTGTGCAACCTGACGGCCGCGGTTCGCGAAGTGATGGAAATTTCCGGTTTCGACACCATTCTTTCGGTGACCCCGGACAGATCCTCGGCATTGGACTTGTTCGCGTAGCCGAAGCGGAAGATCGCCCCTCATGAGACAACGAGCGCCTATATTGCGCGGACGGCTCCTTGCGACGATCCTGTTCGTTTGCTTGTCGGGGCGTTCCGTTTTTTCCCAGTTGCAGACGGGTGCGATCACAAACCCTGTTCCCATACGCATCGCTTTGCAGTGGCTGCCGCAAAGCCAATTCGCCGGTTTTTATATGGCCATCGAGAAGGGACGTTATCGGGACGCGGGGCTTGATGTGTCGTTGCTCCATACCGGGCCCGGCCCCTCATCACTTGATTTTCTGATTCAAGGCAAAGCGGACTTCTCAACCCTGTTTCTGGCCGATGCGATCTTTGACAACGAACAGGCGGCCCCTCTGGCAAACGTGTCCCAGCTATCCCAGCGGTCGAACCTCATGCTGGTCGCGTGGAAAAACATGGGGATCAACAAGCCAGCCGACCTCGACGGACAGCCGATCAGTTACTGGCAAAGCGCCTTTTCGATGGCGTTCGATATTTTCTTCAAGCAGCAGAACATCCGGCCGGAAGCGAAACCGCAGCACTACTCGATCAATCTCTTTCTCCATCGTGGCGTGGCCGCCTGTGCCGCCATGACCTATAACGAATACCATCGGATCTACCAAGCCGGTGTGGACTACGACCAGTTGACGGTTTTCCGGATGAGCGACTATGGCTTAGGGTTCCCGGAAGACGGAATCTACACTCTCGCCGAAACCGCCAGACGGACCCCGCACGTCTGCCGCGCGCTGCGCGAGGCGACCATCGCAGGCTGGGAATACGCGCAGCTGCACCCTGACGAGACGGTTGAAGTGGTGCTGCGGGAATCGCGCCGTGCGGGTGTGCCCGCCAACCGGCCGCACCTCCGCTGGATGCTGAATCATGTGCTTGATTCCGTTTGCCCGTCCGACAAAGGGGTGCGTCGAGGGCATCTCGACCGCTCCGCTTTCGACGACACCGCGCGGGCAATGCGCTCAGCGGGGATGATCAAACAAGTCCCGGCATTCGAGGACTTTGCCCCCCTTGAAACGAGGGCTCCATGATCGGGTTCAGCTCCGTTCGCCAACGTTTGCTGACCTGGCTGCTGACTGTCGCCAGCCTGGTCCTGGTGGCGGTCATTCTCTGGAGTTATTCCACGGCACGACACCGGCTCGAAGTCGACATGGAAGCAAAGGCTGCTTTTCTTGCCGACAATGCCGCCCGACAGATCGATGCCCAGCTTGGGGTCCTGCAGGGGGTGGTACAAGGCATGGCGCTCACGCTGGAATCCCAATACCGCACCATGACATTCGAACAAGTGCGCGCCCTCCAGACGGTTTGCCTCGAAAAAAACCCCGGCATCTACGGCGTTTGCGTGGCCCTCGATCCTGAAAATGCGCCTTCCGGCTGGAAAGACTTAGCCCCATGGGGACATCGGAAAGGTGCGGTCCTCAATTACACTGGCCTGTCCGGCGACACCCACGCGCATGTTCGGGAAGACTGGTTCGAGCTGCCGAAGCACTTAGGACGACCGGTCTGGAGCGAGCCGTACAAGTGGGAAGGCGTGCTCATGGTGACCTATTCGGTACCGATCTACCAAGGCTGGCCGAGGACGCGCCAGTTTGCGGGAGTGGTCACCTGCGATTTGACCCTCGACTGGCTTGACCGCATGATCACGAACCTTCCGCTTGGAAAAGGCGGCTACGGCCTGCTGATCAGCCGGAATGCGACCTACGTGGCCCATCCCATGCGCGAGATTGTGCTCAACGAAACGGTCTACAGCATCGCGGAAGCGCGCAACGATCCGGAACTGCGGGAAACAGGCCATCAGATGGTTTCCGGCAAGCCCGGCATCATCCCCTTCAAAAGCTTTGTCACAGGAAACATCTCTTGGCTGGCGTTTACGCCGCTACGCTCCGGCGACTGGATCATGGCGGCGATCATTTCGCGCGATGAAATGCAGGCGGCCATCCAGCAACTGAGCCGCAGCCAGACGGCCATCGGCCTGCTCGGCTTGCTCCTGCTCGCGCTGGCCATCGGTCGCATCTCCCGATCGATCACCAGGCCGCTCGGCAAGCTGCGCGATGCGGCCAACACGCTTGCAGCAGGAAATCTGGACGCAGCCCTCCCGGAGCCCCGCGGCCACGACGAAGTGGCCCACCTGACCCATGCGTTCGCCGAAATGCGCGACAACCTTCGCCGCTACGTCACGGACTTGCGAGAAACGACGGCCGCCCGCGAGCGGATGAGCAGCGAGCTGCGTATCGCGCATGAGATACAGATGGGACTGGTCCCCAAAACATTCCCCGCCTTTCCGTCGCGGACCGATCTCGACCTATATGGCGTGCTCGAGCCGGCGCGCGAAGTCGGCGGCGATTTCTACGACTTTTTCCTGCTCGACGAGAACCGGATGGTCGTGGCCATCGGCGACGTTTCGGGAAAAGGCGTACCTGCGGCCCTTTTCATGGCCGTCACACGCAGTTTTCTCCGCTCGGCATTCCGCTCCGAAACCGATCCGTCCGCCGTGATGGCCAACGTCAACGAAGAATTGGTGGAAGGCAACGACACCTGCATGTTCGTGACGCTTTTCTGCGCGGTGTTCGACATTGACACCGGACGGCTGCAATACGCCAACGCGGGGCATAACCCGCCCGCCATCCGCCATTCAGACGGAAGCGTCGAGTGGATCGCGCGTCCGCGAGGTACCGTTGCGGGTGTTGTCCCCCACGCCAAGTATCAGGATGGGACCGTTGTCTTGTCAAACGAAGACATGCTGATCCTGTATACCGATGGCGTGACCGAAGCCATGAACGCCGCAGAAGAGCTCTACGGTGAAAAGCGGATGTCCGGCAGCCTTGCGGATCCCGTCTGCGGCAAGACCTGCCGCGTCGCGACGGAACGCATACTTGCCGACATCCGCACCTTCACACAGGGTGCCCTGCAGTCCGACGACATCACGCTCTTGGTCGTCAAAGGGCTCAAGGCCTCTATGCCCGCGACGGCCGAGACCCGTTCGTTCTCGCTTGAAAACAATTTTTCCGACATGGAACGGGTTTTGGACGATGTGGAAAGTCTTTTGCAGCCGACCGGGGCCTCGGCAAAACGCAAATACGCGGTCCGCCTTGCTTTGGATGAACTGTTGTCCAACGTCATCAAATACGCCTATGACGACCAAGCCGTCCACCGGATCACGCTGGACCTTGAGCCGGGAACCCCGTTTGCCTTGACGATCACGGACGACGGAAAACCGTTCAACCCGTTGGAAGACGCGCCGGCGCCGGTCCTCGACGGCCCTGTAGAGGACCGCCCGATCGGCGGACTGGGTCTTCACATCCTCCAGAAGATGGGCATGAGAATGAATTACCGGCGGGAGGATAACCGCAATGTGCTCCGCGTCGTGCTTCCGGAAGACTAGCCCTCACGACAAAAGATCCGCGATGCGATGCCGCAGCCAATGATGACAACCGGTTTCAGAATGTGTGAATTAACGTACAGGAGTCACAAATGAGTTTTCACGTAAACGCAAAAGGAGGTTCGCGCGCCGATACGGCCCGGAACGCGGTGATTGCAGGCGCAATTGACACGGGCATCACGTTGGCCGCGTTGGTTGCATCGCGCTCATCGGTGATCCTTGCCGATTTCTTCAAAACGTCCCTCGAATTTTTTGCCGTACTGTTGGCCTGGATCGTGATCCGCAGGATTCAGCGGGGGGCGGACGATCGGTTTCAATACGGGATGGGCAAGCTGGAGAATCTCTCGAGTCTCTTTGTGGGCCTGATCATGATCGTGAGCCTTCTGGTCATTCTGATCAACGCCGTGAACAACATTCGGCATCCTTCGCATATCACGGGCGCGGGCGTTTGGATCAGCTTGGTTTCACAAGTCGCGTATTTACTCATCAACGCGGGCCTCTGCTGGAAGGCGCGGCAGCTGTTCCGTCAGGATGCCTCTCCCATTATGGCCTCGCAGATGCGCCTGTTCGCCAGCAAGGCTTTTGCCAACCTGTTTATCTTGTTCTCGCTGGGCCTCAGCCTGATGCTCCACGCCCACGCCTGGTCGATGTTTATCGACCCTGTAGCCTCGCTGGGGATCGCCCTGTTTATCCTGCTGGCCGCAACCGGAATCTTTTCAAGCTCGTTCTATGACCTGTTGGACCGCACCCTGGACGAGGGCCTGCAAATCATCATCCTGCGGGAGCTGGCGCGCCACTTCAACTCCTATGAGGCGTTCCATGGCGTCCGATCCCGCCGTTCCGGTAGTCACGTGTTTATCGAAATCTATCTGGAATTCGGCGGGGAGAAAAAAATGAGCGCCGTTCAACCGGTGATCGACAAACTGCGCCACGGCATCGAAAGCCAGATTCCACACAGCCGCGTGACCGTTGGGCTGACGACAGAGCCGATCAAGTAAAGGGAGTTCATGCCCCGCGCCTGACCCCTTCCTCCCATAACGAAACGGCCGATTGCGCTATGCCGGACGTGTCCCGTCCGAAACGGCCTCTTCCCTCGCGCGACGCTGAATCACGTCCAAATAATTATCGGCCTCTTCAACGCTGGCAAAAATGTTTTCAGCGGGTAAAGCGTTGGCGATATCGATAACCGCACGGATCGGTGGCTGAAGTTGCGTCAGGAGGCATCGTCCCCCAATCGAGGCCAACGTTTTATTGGTCTTCATCAGTACCCGAAGACCGAGGCTGCTCAAATAATCCAGCTGAGCGAAGTCGAAAACCAACACGCGTTTCGGAGTCAGCAACGGCTGAAGCCGCTGCTCCAGTTGCATATGCGTTTGCGTGTCCAGCCGACCTTTCAAAGAAACCCGGATGAGTCCATCCGTCTGTCTATCAACCTTTGTCTCTAACATGACATACCTTTCGCTTCACCGAACCAAACCAAATCATACGTCACTTTTAACAAAGCAATCGCTGTTCCGTCAAGCATTCCCCGCTGCGTACGAGCCCCGGCGGACTTCTTCTCGACCGTATTCAAAAACCTCACACGGCGCCTAGAATTGCACCGTGTCGATGACCACGTTTTCCGTCGTAGCGGTCTTTTTCACCAAATTCGTGCAACCGCCATATCCGACGATGTTGCGCAACACCGCATTCTTGAGCGGCCCCTGGACGTTCACGCCGGCCTTGCCGCGCGTCAGCACGGTGTCCACAAAGATGTTGTGGGTGTCGCCCAACTGGCACTGCGACATCGACCAGTAGCGCAAGTCGCCGATTTTCACGCCCGCCTGCACGCGCGGGTCGTTCGGCCCCGAGGCGTCCATCACGTCCCTGATAAAAATGTTGTAGAGTTTGATCCCGTCTTGGTTCAGCAACCGCACGATGTGGTGCCCGCCCGCCACCTTGGCCCGCACGTTGCGCACCGTGATGTTGTAGATATCGTCGTTTTCGCGCGGCGCGGAACCGCCCACCTGCATGGATTTCCGCCCCGGGTCCGACGGCTTGTCCCGCCGCAGCCCCGTCAGCGCCACCGTGTCGTCTCCCGTCTCGCCCGTGATGTTCTCGATCAGGATGTCGTGGCACCCCTTGCGGATGTCGACGCCGTCCTGGTTCGGATACTTGTTGGTGTTGCGGAACGCGAGGTTCGCGATGCGGCCGGCGCAGCAGCCGTTCTCCACCGAAACCGCCCACGCCTGCGTCTCCTCGAGCGTGAGCCCTTCAATGGTGAACCCCTTTACGCCGCAGAGCAGCACGCCGATCGTGCGCCACCCGCTCTTGTCGCCAGGCGGGTCGAAGTGCGCCTGGAGCCCGCCGCTCAGCACCGCGTTGCCGACCCCGAGGATGCGGATGTTCTCGTTCGCCTCCATCGGCTCCTTGGCTGTGCCCGCGTTGCGGATGAGGTTGTCCTGCGTGCCCGGCGCCAGCCGCACCAGGCAGTCCCGCAACACCAAGGTGAAGTCCGACGGCAGCAGGATCGCCCGCCCGATCAGCCAAACCGGCTGGCCGCTCCGCACGTTCATTCGCGGGATCTCGACCGACCGCTCGCCCGTCGCCACCGCCTTCGCAACGGCCGCCTCGATCCGATCGCTGTCCGTTCCTTCCCGAAAATCGTTGGGCGTAATTGCCGCCAAACCCATTCCTCCCGCCAACAAACCGGCCGCGAGAGCCGCAAGTCCTTTTCTCATATTCCCCTCCTTACCGATCATCATAGCCAATCGGCCTCCCCCCTAAAATCACAAAGTGGCGCACCTCACCTCAGAGCGATCAGCGTGCCCGCTCCGCTGGCGCAAAATATGTTACCAAGAATCAGACGAGCGGCTTGCTCGCCAGCGCGCTCCTGACTTTGCGCCATCGCCCCATCATCTGGGTCAAGCGGCGGGCGCTGGAAGAGGGAACAGACGCGCCGAAATCTAGGCCGCCCTCGCCGGAGGCCGCCTGCTCATCCAAGACTGTGATCAGATCGCCCTTGCTCCGGGGCTTCGCCGCATGCCAGAATGGAACCCATGAAAACTCAGGCCAAATCGATTGCCTACGGGTCCCTGCTGCTGTCAACGGTTATGGCCGGCCACGCCGCTGCCGCGCCGGAAGCGGCCGCCGTGAAAGTCGCGCTCATCGGCGACTCCAGGGTGACGGACAGCGCGGGCTGGGGCAAGGCTTTCGCCGACCGCTTCGGTCCGGACGTGCAGGTCCGCAATTTCGCGATGGGCGGCCGCAGCTCGAAGAGCTGGTACAACGAGAAGCGCCTCCCGCCCGTCCTCGCGATGAAGCCCGACTACGCCCTCATCCAGTTCGGGCACAACGACCAGCCCGGCAAGGGCCCCGACCGGGAGACCGATCCCGCTACGACTTACAAGGACTATCTGCGGCTTTACGTGAACGAGCTCCGCAAGATCGGCTGCCAGCCGATCCTTGTCAGCTCCGTAGTCCGGCGCACATTCGGCAAAGACAACCGGATCGACTCCAGCCTGACGCCGTACGCCGAAGCGGCCAAAGAAGTAGCCCGTGATCTGAACGTCCCGTTCGTGGACCTGCATGACGCCAGCGCCGCCTATCACAACCGGATCGGGCCCGAAGACAGCATGTCCTTCAATCCCAAAGAGGGCGACCGCACACACTTCAACGCCACAGGCGCCGAGGCTATCGCCGACCTGATCGTCCAAAACCTCAAACCCGTCGCACAAGCGCTCTGCGCGCATCTGAAACCGGCGAGCGCAAAACCGAAGCCGTGAGCGCCCGCGGACACGCAGACGCGTGCCCCTCCCCTGCCGGCTGCCGGAAACGACGCGAGCCTGAGCGCCCGCGCCGCCGTCAGCCTCAGCGCAGCGTGAGGCGGCCGACCGCGTAGCGGCGGACGCCGTCGTCGCCGCCCATCGGCAGCGCGAGCTGCGGCGTGCCGTCGCGCCGGCCGACCGACACAAAAACGGCATAATCGCCCGGACGTGTCGCCGGCGCGATCCAGCCGATGCGGAACCGGCTGGCCTGCGCCACACACGGAGCTTGTCCAACCCCGCCGACCGGCAGTCGGCGCACGTCGGACGTCTCGTCCGTCAGCACGGCGACCAGCCCGCCCTTGTCGTCCTTCAGGGTGAGCGCAGGGAACCCGCCGCAATAGCACGGTGCGACGCCCGCGTTCGTCCAGGTCCACGACACATTGAACCACTCCCCCATCTTGACCTCCTTCGGGAAGGTGATCTCGCGCAACTCGAGCCGGTAGCCCAGCCGACGGTTGATCGCGTCGAACGCCGCGCGGTTCTTCTCCAAAATCTCCTGCGGCCACCAGTGGATGGAGAGGTAACTCGCGTGGTAGTCCTCCACCGACTTGAGAAGCAGCGCCGGGTCCCACGCCTTGCGCTGCACCGACGAACCGTAGTGCTCGTGCTCAAGAATCACCGGCAACGTCGGCCAGTAGCGCTGCGCCTGATCGGCGTGGTACCACGAGTTCGGCGGCGGCTGCACGAGGATGCTGTCGTCGCGCAGCGTCACGCCTTTCGCGCGCGCGTAGTCGAGCAGCGGATAGTCGCCCGACCGGTTTCCCGGGCCGGAGACATCGTCGCTGATACACAGCAGCGTGTGCGGAAAGTGTTTCACATGAAGGTCGATGTGCCGCCTCACGTCCGCGTTCATCTTCTCCTGCGGCACGCGGCTGCTGGCGCCCGTGTGGCCCTCGCCCCACAGCCCGTAGGTGCCGATGTCAATGAAGGCGACGTCCGGATTGCCGTCGTAGCGGGCGGCCATGGCCTGCAGGAAGCGTTCTAGCTTCGTGAGAAAAACGGGGTCGACGAAGTCGGGATCCCAGAACGCGCCTTTCTCTGACACGCCTTTGCCGTAGTCCCAGAACACGCCTTTTGCGCCGGCGTTTTTGACCCACTCCGGCGTGGCGAAGCGCAACCAGCTCTCCGAGCAGGTGATGCGGAAAGCCACCTTGCCGCCACGCGCGATCCAGCGCTGGGCGGGCGTGTCGAGGATCGCCCAGTTGAAGACGCCCTCCTCCGGCTCGACGTAGGACCAGGGAATCCGCAGGTACACGGTGGAGCAGCCGGGAAACCACGCCAGCGCATCGAACGGCTCGAGCTTCGACCCGTAGTTCTGCGGGATGTTGGAGTAGAAGTGCATGGTCCACCCCATGCCGGGGTTGATCAGCGCGCGCCCGTCGTTCTCCGGACGGACGGTGACCGTCTCCTGCGCGCACGCCACCGCCGCGCCGAACCAAACCGCAAAAGTGATTACACGTTCTTTTTTCATGTTTTTCGCTCTCACTTCACAAGCTTCCGCCTGTCGTGATTCCAACGCCCCACCCGCTCGGCGCCAGCGCCCGTTCGCGCCGTCGAACGTCTTCAGCACGCCGTTCATTTTTTAAAAAGAACTTCGTCGCACTTCTTCTGCAGCGCGGCCGCGATCAGCTGGTAGGCGTCGCCCGACCAGTGGTACTGGTCTCCGGCGGCAAGGTCGAGGCGTCCCTTCAGCAGAGCATAGAGGTCCACGCTCTCCACGCCCTCATCCTTCATGACTTTTTCGGCCAACGTGTTGATTCGGAGGACGACGAGGTTCAGTTCGCCCACGCCGGCGACCGGACGGCCCTTCGCCGTGTGCGGCGTGGTGGCGGCCCAGATCAGCCTGGCCTTGGGCGCGCCCTTGCGGAACGCGCGGACCATGTTGCGCAGCACGTCCTCGATCTGCGCGTCCGTGACCTTCTCCGGCGACCAGTGCAACGAGTGCAGCCCGTTGTTGAAGACGATGACGTCGAACGGCGCGACACCCGCAGCGGCCTCGAAGGCGGCGGACGGAAAATGGTCTACGCCTCCGACGAAATGGCACCAGTGATAACAATAGGCCTTGTCCTTCATGAGCGCCGCGAACCGGTCCCCGTACCCCATGGAGATAGAGTCGCCGTAGTACAGAATGCGCGGCAGCGGCTTGTCCGTCTTGCCCGGCAGCCGCACCAGCCAGCCCTGCCCGCCGACGTAGCCGTTCTTCAGCGTGTCCGCCGACTCCCCCGGCTGGTAATACTTGTAGTCCGGCCCGTAGACTTTCAGGCTGAGGATCTCGTAGTTGGAAATCGGCTTCATGTCCTTCCGGACCGAGGTGCGCCCCACCCAGATCGGCGCGAGGTTCGGCGTGATGCGCAGCAGATACTGCGGGCCGGGCACCTTGTTCTGGTACGGCGTGACCACGCCGTCCCGCACGGCGAAGACGAACTGCCACACCTGATTGGACGAGGCCCGGAACCCGTTCTGCCCGTATGCGATGCCGTTCACTGTCGTCACCAGCGGGCTCCCGACCGCCCCCCACTTGAGCGCGTCGACCGCGAAACCGGTTTCGGAAACCCGCTCATCCAGCAGCCCCAGATTGCTGCGCTCCTCCAGCTCACGGAAGCGGATTTCCATCACGATGGTGAAGCAGGAGGCGTCCTGGACCGCGCTGTTGGGAATGGCGAACGCGCTGGCGCCATCCATGACGACGCGCCCGTCCGCCCGCTCGATCTTTCCGGTCGTGGCCGCGAACGCGTCCTTGGCCAAGTCCCAGACCGGAGCCGGCGGATGAGCAGGCTCCGCGCAAACCATCCCCGCGCAAGCGGCCAGCGCCGCACAAATCCCGCTTCTCAGCACCTTCATGCCTCTACTCCTTCAGACAGGCCGGCCAGGCGCGCCCGGCACCGCCTCATCCGCGTTGCGCCGGCGGCTACTGAACCGCTCGCAAGGCCGTCTTGTCCATCGCGACAAACGTGGCCTCCGCTTGGTTCGCCGTCTCAACGAAAGTGCCGTCGGCCGCACACTTGTAATACTTTCCCCCCGTGACCGACAAGCCCAGAATCGAAGCAGGGATCAGCGTCTTGCGGGTCAGCACGATGTTGCCTTCGCAGAAATCTCCGCCTTTCGCCGGGTTGATCCGCTGCCCGGCGATACCCTCGGCCTTCTCCCCGGGCTGGCTCAGCCGCCAGGCGTTGTATGCGTTGGCCGAATAATCTCTGACAACGCCCCTGTTGAGCTTCAGCGTGGCCGAAGAGAGGTTCACGCCTTTTTCCATGCAATCGGTGAAAGAATACGTCTGAAGCGGCTCGCCGCGGCCGCACGTGAACACCGCGGGAAAGGCCGCGTTGATGTCCGCAAGAATGGACGACGGGGCGAGGTGCGGAACCGTGTTCCAAGAGTAGGCGGAGCCGTCGGCGGTCATGTAGTTCTTGTTGAAGGTGACCGTATACGCCGTTCCGCCGACCGTGACGACCAGCGTTTTCGGCGCAGCCGCGCAGTTCCCCAGCCGATACGGCAGGCTGAAGACCTGCGACTTCCCCAGGCTGGCCCCGGGCTCCTCGATGCGAATCGCGCCCCAAACAACCCCCGAGGCGTCCGCAACCCCTTCCTGTTCCGCCAGCGGGTCGCCGAAGATCAGATCCTTGGCCGTCCCCCCCGTCACCCGGATGCCGACAGCGTTGCCGACCGTCTTGAAGGACAAGACGCTGGGCGTTTCCGTGTTGGCGAGAAACGGCGTGTTCCCGTACCCCTCCAGAAACGCGCCGCCGCAACGCCACAGGTTCGCCGCCGTCCGCGCAGTTTCCGTGGAGCGGATAGAGTTGTTGATGGTGAACTTGCCGAAATTGCAGCCGATGATGGTCACGGTGCTCTTCTGGCCGCTGCCGATGTCGCCCCAGTAGGGGTTGATAGCGCCCAGGCTGAACGCGCCTTTTATCAGCATGCTGCAGTTGACGAACGTCAGCTCGTTCGGCTCGTCGAAGTCCGCATTCGAATGGGAGTAGAAGGGCACGGCCGTGTCGACCGTCACCCACTCGCAGCCGACATAGATCATTTTCAGCCCCGACGTCGTGCCGTTCGCCTGCGCCATGACGGATGTCCACTTCGAGTTGTACCCGTCAGCGGCCCGGTTCCCCTTGTGCTCGATCCTCAGGTTGCGGTAGACCGTCGTCGCGTGGTAGTCGTCCGACGACTTGGATCCGCCCGACTCCTGGTGGATGGCATACCGGCCGCCCTTGATGCCCACGTAGAAGTTGTTGATGATGACATTCCCTTTGGGATAAATCGTCTGCACGTGCTGGAACGAGTCCGCCGCCAACGTCGTCGGGCTCTCGACGTACAGCCGCTTCGGCGCCCCCATGCCCCGGACGTGGACCCAGTTCTTGGTGATGACCAGCGCGATAGCGGCCGCCGGGTTCGTCGCGCTCGTGTTATGAGCCAGGGGATTGCCGACCAGCCACAGCTGCGTCAGGTCCGAGATATCGAAATCGTCGTAGACCTGAACATCGTACTGCTTGTTGACGGCCGCGTCCGTGACGGCGTTGATCGCCTCCTGAATGGTGGTGAAATCGCCCGTCCCGTCCTTCTTGACCCGAAGCGGCGTCATGGCTGAATACCCCCGGAAGGGAATCTCCAAGGTGTTCCCCAAGTTCGCCGGGACGGCCATCGCGTTGACCCGCGCTTTGAGCGTCCGCACATCGATGAAGCGAGCTTTGTGCACGGATTGCACGGTCCGCGTGATCGCATCCGCCTGCAGCCCGCTCGGCTTGTAGGCTTGCATCAGCACGACAAAGGTGGGGTACGCGTCCAGGTCGGTCTGGGTCACGACGACTTCCACCAGCTGGCTGTCATAAGCCCCGTCGGGATTCAAGGTCCAGACGACGTCTCCAATTTTTGTCGAGCCGTACTTGTAGAACGCGCAGGCCCCGGCGTTGGCCCCGTTCAGCGCTTTCAGCCGCACGCGGATGACGTCGCCGGCGCAGAGCTTGGCCCTTGGAATATTCCACTGGATGCGGGACGCGCTCGTCTGCCCGGCGGCCAGCGTCAACGTCTGGGGGCTCCCGCAGGACTCGAGGTCCACATCGTCCTCTTTCAGCGCGGCCTCAACCTCGGCCTGCTTCGCCTGAAGGACCGAAAGGCTCGGCTCGTCAGCCGCCCTCGCCGGATCAGGCGAGCGAGCTTCGGCAAACGCGTACGCCGACCACACCCATGCGATCACCGCGAACTTCAGACAATGCATGTTTCACCCATATGGCCAGTCCCTTTCACCTCCGCACCGCGCACAACCCGCGCGGTTAAAACAGCCACCGCAGATTGATGCCGCCCCAGACGATCTCGTCCGGCGAAAGGTTCTGGCGGTCAAGTCCCCATGCGCCGCCGACCAGCCCCGTGTATGCGAGCTTGCCGCCGATCGAAAACGAGTCTGTGACCGCGTAGGAGACAAACACGGAAGTCTCGTAGTCGGCCAAGCCCTCGTCCGACGCACAGTACCGCACTTGATTGTAATGGCTGCTCCCATATCCCGCCAGCAGCGTGCCGCCCGCGGTCACGCGGTCGGCGAGCCGGAACGACTTGTCCAGCGCGGCCCGCGCGTACAGGTCCTTGGAAGGATTGTCCTCCAGGAAGCTGCCACCCACGCCGCGGTAGTCATAGTAGACGCTGAGCGAAGGCGTCACGACGGGGTTTCTGTAGGCTACCGTCGTATAGAGCTCATACGTGCTCTTAGAGTTCTTCGGGTAGCCGTCGCCCGGAAACGTATAGAAGATGTTGCCGACGGTGAGGCCGACCGGGCCGAAGTTCTTCGTGTACGACGGTGTGACGTTGAACACATTGATCCCGCCGCCCGTCTTGGTTTCTTTGGAGTCGGAGGATTTCTGCGATAGATCCCAGTTTGACCACAGCTTCACCGAAAAAGCGCCCCAATCACCGGCGTCATACGTTCCGATGAAACTCGGCTGCGCCACGCCGTGCTTGTCCAGCGCTTTGCCGCGCCATATGTACGCCGAATAGATGTCCGTTTTCGCGTCGAACGAAAACGGGCTTTTTTCTTCCGCCTGTATCTGGCCGGCCATCATCAGTGCTGCAAACAGAACCCGTCTGCCTAGCCCTGACGTAACCGCTCTGGAAAAGTTCCGCAAAAATTCTTCGCTGCCTCGTTGTGGTGCCATTAGATATTCCATCCGTCCCGATAAGTCGTTGTTACGTGGCGATTGAGCTCCGGCAGATTGGTGCACCGCATTGCGGCGCCGTCCCATTCGACGCGGCGTTTGAGGCCCGCGAGCATGGCGATGTTGCCCAGCAGCGCGATTTCCGCCAGCGGCGCGGAATACTCGAAGTTCGCGCAGGCCTGCACGCCGTTGCGGCACGCATTGAAGAAGTCTTCCTGGTGCGTGCCCTTGATGCGCGGCAGTATCTTGTCGGGGATCGGGCATGCGCGGTGCGCCTCCTCCGGCACGATGCGGCACCCGTCGCCGAATTCGCCGATGGTCATGATGCCCTTGTCGCCCACGAGCAGCGAGCCGTTCCGGCCGAAGTCCCGGCCGTATTTCTTCTCCAGCTCGAGCAGCAGCGGCGGCAGGTTCTGCCACTCGCGCTTGGCGGTGTTTCGCCAGCGTTTTCCCACCGTCTGCTCGCTGTATTGCTGGTCCGCGGCGAGGCCGTCGTAAAAGTAGATTTTGACGGGGTCCATGCCCTCGCGCGCGGGAAAATCCCAGCGGATGCGGGTGCGGATCGGCCAGACGCCGTCGATGCCGCCGTACATGTCCTCGACCTCCACCGCCTCCGGGGCCTTGAGTTTGAGCGCCCAGTAGGAGGGGTCGATGAGGTGGCAAGCCATGTTTCCGACCGAACCGTTGCCGAAATCGTGCCAGAGATGCCAGCCGTGCGGGTGAAGGTCCGCGTGGTAGTTGCGGAAAGGACCGGGGCCGATCCACGCGTCCCAATCGAATCCGTCCGGCAGCGGCAGCGCGGGCGAATGGTGCCCGTCGTACAGGCCGTCGCACCGCGACGTCCAGCAGTGGACCTCATGCACCTGGCCGATGGCGCCGGCCCAGATGTACTCGCACAGCCGGCGGCAGCCTTCGTTCGAATGGCCGTGCTGTCCCATTTGCGTGACGACGCCGGTGCGCTTCGCCTCGTCCCTGAGCAGCCGCGCATCGGCGATCGTGTGCGTGAGGGGTTTTTCGACGTATGCGTGGATGCCGCGCCGCATGGCCATTAGCGCGGGCGGCGCATGCTGGTGGTTGGGCGTGGCGATCACCACGGCGTCCAGCTCTTTTCCCATCGCGTCGAACAGCTTGCGATAATCGCCGAAGGTCCTGATCGCGGCGGTGTCCGCCGACGGGACTGTCTTTTTGACCTTGGCCAGAGCCGCCTCGATGCACTTGCCGTCGGGGTCCGCCAGCGCCACGACCCGCTCCTTGCAGAGTTCAGGTAGCAGCTCTCCGCACCCCCTTCCGCCGCAGCCGATCAGCGCGACGCGCAGCGGTTTCTTCGCGGGTGTTGCGCCCTGTCCGCGAGCGCCTAAGACCGACAGTCCTGCGCCGCCGGCAGCGATGGTCTTGATAAAATCACGTCTCTTCATAATTTCTAACCTTCACCTTCGATGTTCAGTATCAAACCTTCAGCCCCCAGCCTTCGCGATACGACGTCTTCAGATAGCGGTTGAGCTCTTGCAGATTGGTGCAGCGCATGCCGGCCGAGTCCCACTCGATGCGTTTTCCGACGCCAGCGAAGACCGCAATGTTGCCGAGCAGGACGAGTTCCGCCAGCGGCCCCGCGTGGTTGAAGTTCGAGCAGGCCGGCTCACCCCCGCGGCACGCCCGGAAGAAATCCTCCTGATGCGTGCCTTTGATCCGCGGCAGGGTGCGCGGCGGCTTCGGAAAGGCGCGTTGCGCCTCCTCAGGAACCATGCGGAACCCGTCGCCGTGCCGGCCCATGGTGAAGACGCCCTTGTCGCCGATGAACAGCGAGCCTTCCCCTGTGAATTCGCGATTGTACTTCTTCTCCAGTTCGGTGCGGATCGGCGGCGCGTAGGCCGTCTCGCGCGACATGCGCCGGTGGCCGCCGCCGCCCACGGTCTTCGCGTTGTACGGCGCGCCGGGCGCGATGCCGTCGTACCAGTAGAGCTTGAGCGGGGGTAGATCCCCGCGGGCCGGGAAGTCCCAGCGGATGCGGTTGCGGATCGGCCAGCTTTCGTTGCTGCCCCCGTACACCTCCTCCAGTTCGACCGAGGCGGGACTCCCAAGCTTTAATGCAAAATAAGCGTGGTTGATGATGTGGCAGCCCATGTTGCCGATGGTGGCATTGCCGAAATCGCGCCACGCATTCCAGTAAAAATTGAGCAATCCGTCATGAAAATCGCGATAAGGTGCACCACCAAGCCACAGATCCCAAGCAAGCTCTTTCGGGACCGGAAGGGCAGGCGGACGCGGGGTGTTGGGAGGCAGTCCATCTACCCGGTCGCTCCAGCAGTGGACCTCCCGCACGGAGCCCACGGCACCCGCCTGGAGGTATTCGCACAGGAGGCGGGGTCCCTCGGTCGACTGCCCCCAGTTCCCCATTTGCGTGGCAACACCATAGCGGCGCGCCTCTTCGGTCAGCATTCGGACTTCTTCGATCGTGTGCGCAAGCGGCTTTTCCAAATAAACATGAATCTTGCGGCGGATCGCCATTAATGCGGGTAATGCGTGTTGGTGTACCGGCGTGGCGATGATGACGGCGTCCAGCTGATCGCCCATCTCGTCGAACAGCTTGCGATAATCGGCGTATTTCCGGATTTGAGTGGTATCAATGTCCGGTCTTACCTGTTTTGCCCGTTCCATTGCCTTTGCGATCTGGCGGCTGTCCGGATCCACGACCGCTACGAGACGTTCCCCGCTGGTAACCGGGACATGTGTATGCGTGTCGTCTGATGATTTAACACTCGTTCCTTGTCCGAGGATCGCCGGGATATGGGCATGGTTGCCATACCCCCCGCAGCCAATCAACGCTACACGCAGGGGCTTCGTCGCAGCCGTCGTGCCCTGCCCGCTCGCATTCAACACCGACAGCCCGCCCACGCCGGCTGCCATGGTTTTGATGAAATCCCGTCTCTTCATACTTTGTTTCCCTTACCTTCCACGTTCCACCTTACGCCGGGTTGCTCTCGCGATCACGGCTTAAATGTCCCACCCCTCACGGTTTGGACGGCTCAGATGCTTGTTCGCCGCGTCGTCATTGGTGAAGCGCCCTGCCGGGCCGTCCCAGTCCAGCCGTTTGCCTGAGCCCTCATCGATGGCGGCGACACCGAGCAGCATGATTTCATTGAGCGGCTGCGAGTAGTCGAAGCTCGAGCAAGCCGCAGGGCCGCCCAAACACGCGCGCATGAAATCCGCCTGGTGCGAACCGCGGATGCGCGGGATCGTCTTGGGCGGCGAGGTGACTTCGGCATGGAGGCTGTCCGGCACAAAACGCAAGCTCTCGCCAAACACGCTGATGCAGAGAATGCCCTTCTCGCCAATCAGTATCGAGGCGCATCGGCCAAGGTCGACGCCGTACTTCTTTTCAATCTCCATCAGTTTCGGCGGCAAGTTCTGGTTCTCTTTCTTGACGATGTACTTGTACGTGCCCGGCGTCCACGTGCTGTCGTCCCAGTGCAGGTCGCCTTTGAGTCCGTCAAACCAATGCATCTCGACGGGCGCGAGGTCGCCGCGCTTCGGGAACTTCCAGACGATGTGGTCGCGGAGTCCCCACGAGCCTTCCGCGCCCGGGCGGAAATCCGCCAACTGGACGCTCTCCGGACTGCCGAGCTTCAACGCCCAGAAGATCGGATCGATGACGTGGTTGCCCATGTTGCCGATGGTCGCGCTGCCGAACCCGCGCCAAGAATACCAGCCGACGGGGTGAATCCCGCGGTTATAGCCGCGCCACGCCGCCGGCCCGATCCACTTGTCCCAGTCCAATTCCTTCGGACAGGCCGAATCTTGCGCGAGCGGCTGCTCGCGCGCGTTCACCCGGTCGCACCAGCAGTAGACTTCGGTGACTTGGCCGATGGCCCCCGCCCAGACGTACTCGCAGAGCCGGCGCGCGCCTTCGTTGGAATGGCCGTGCTGCCCCATTTGCGTGACCACGCGGTGGGCGCGGGCTTCGGCGAGCATCCGGCGCCCCTCCTCAACCGTGTAGGCCATGGGTTTCTCGACGTAGGCGTGGATGCCGCTGCGGAAAGCGAGAAGCGCGGGCAGGCAGTGCTGGTGGTTGGGCGTCGCGATAAAGACCGCGTCCACGCCGCCGGCCGTCTGCTTGTAGAAATCGCGGTAGTCGGCGAACGCGGCGACGGCTTCTGTTTTCGCTTCAGGCCGGTATTTCTTTAAGCATCCGCGCGCGCGTGAGACGGCGCGGCCGTCCGGATCAACGAACGCCACAACCTCCGCCATACCTGATGTGACGATGTTCGGCAGCAGCGCGCTACAGCCACGGTCGCCGCAGCCGATCAGCGCCACGCGCAGCGGCTTCTTCGCCGCGTCCGCGCCTTGCCCGCGCGCCCCCAGCACCGAAAGGCCGCCGAAGCCCGCCGCCGCCGTCTTGATGAAATCCCGTCTGTTCACGTCTCCCCCTGTCTCTTCTTAACGTACCTCGTCCATAACTTCAAACGGATTATGATTAAGATCAAGATTAGAATTAGGAAAAATCGGGGCATTCGTAATCGTAATCGTTATCCTAATCTCTCTAATGTTCCCCTCTCACCTTGTCGCTCTGTCGACGGAATCCCCTTACACGTCGATCGGCATTCCGCACGCCTGCAGATGGCACTTGTGGACGATATAGTCATGCTCGTACGTGAAGGGGTTGGCCATCTTCCCGTTGATCACGGCGGCGAACTCCCGCCACTGGTCTTCGTACCGGTCTTTCAGCGGCGGCATGTCAACGGTCTGTATGCCCTTCTTATACCCGCCGCGGTCTTCCTCCAAAGCGAGTTTAAGAACGCCGCCCGACATATTGCCCTTCGACTCAAGCGGCTCGATTGTGATCGTGCCCTTGTCCCCCATGACCTTCAGACGCCGATGCGGAAAGCCTTGCGCCTCGGTAATGGAGGTGCGTACGGTGGCCAGCCGGTCGCCGGAATATTCGAAAACAGCCAGACAGTTGTCAAGCACGCCGTCGGAACGGGTCTGCCGCATGTAGGGACGGATCTTCCCGGGTTCGCCCATCAGCGACACAACGATATCGATCAGGTGGCAGGCGAGAATGTATTGGATCCCGCCTTTGTACCCTTTGATGAGATCCCGGTACCCCTTCCCGTCATACCGCCCCATAGCGGCATCGATATCGAACACGTTCCCGAGCAGACCGTCCTTTACCGCTTTGAGGCAGAACTGCACGGCCGGATTATTCCGGTACATGTAACCCACCTGAAGCGTCAGGTGTCTGGCTTTCGCCTCATCCAGCAAGACCTTGAATTTCGGCAGCGACTCGCCGCACGGCTTGTCCAGATGGATGTGTTTCCCCGCCTGGATACAGCGCAAGGCGGGAGGGATACAGACGCGTTCCTCGGTTTCGATCGCTACGGCTTGGAGACCGGGGACGGCGAGCAGCTCCTCTTCGGACATCCATTTCAGCCCCTTGAACGTGTCGCTCTTCTGCGCCTTCTCCCTCAGCTTGGGATCGTCTTCCACAAAGCCGACCACTTCGAAAAGGTCTGTCAGTTTGCGCAGCGTGCTCATTTTGTACGCGTGCTGGTTACCGGTGCCGATCTGCCCGATCTTAATGGGCAATCCTTTGGCGGGCGCACCGTCCGCGCCCAACGCAGTCGAGCGCACAATCATCGGCGCGGCCAGCGCGGCTGCGGCGGCTCGCCCGAGAAAACCTCTCCTTGTCGCTTCCATCCTCTGTCCCCCCGTCTCGCTTTCACACCTTCATTTCCCCTGCGTCCAACTTCATTTAACGGCGATCAGTGTGCCACGCCGGGGATAAACGGTCAATTCGAACCGGTCGATCCCGTAACCTTCGTTATCCCCGACCGTGTCCTGAATGCCGAGGAGTTCGACCACCAGCGTGTCGGCCGTATGCGGAATGCGTTGCAGCGGCTCCAGCAGCGCGAGGTCATACACATGGTCGCGGTAATCGTTCCAGGCCGTCCCGCAGAAGAAGAGATCATCGCCGCATGTCAGGGTGTTCTTGATCACGCCGACATCCGTCGGAACGCCGAGCACGCTCAACGTGCTGACTTGAAGTTCCGTACCCTGGTTGGGGCCGAGACCGACGCGGAGCACCTCTGTCCCGTCGACCCGGAGCACAAAACGGTCACCGCCGGACACCGGCTCCAACTGATCGAGCTGTGCCAGCAGCATGCCAAGGCCGATCTTGTCGTGCCGCGGCAGATCGGCAAAAACCAGCGTGGCGCTGTTTGTCCGGGTCGTGAAGGAGCGCAGGAACCGGCTGTTGGGGAAACCTGCCGTGACCAGCGAGTTCGTCAGCATGGGCGCGTACTGGGCGAGCAGCCCGTCGGCCGGCACCGCGTTGGAGGCCGCAAGGCCGGCCAACTCGCCGGCGCTCAGCGCGCGCGTCCAGATCCGAGCGGCGGCGATGTCGCCAACGAATCTGTTGAACCATGGGTCGCGGCCATCGCGTCCCAGATAATAGTAAGGTCCCTGCAATGGATACGCGCCCAGCGTCTCGGCTTGGCTACCCACCAGTTGGCCGTCAAGATACAAGGCTATCGTGTTGTTGCCCCGTACCGCTGCCAGCCGGTGCCAGTTCCCGTCACGCGTATTGACGTTCGCGGGCACCTTGGCGAGCGAGGCCACCGTTCCGGCCGTGTTCCGCATATATAATCGGACGGTGT
>Ga0209098_1000238_pt1 | contig 62428 bp, 42 predicted proteins | sample AD_JPNHW1_MetaG_FD_184429 | JGI IMG/M metagenome (GOLD analysis project Ga0209098, IMG submission 184429) | Active sludge microbial communities of municipal wastewater-treating anaerobic digesters from Japan - AD_JPNHW1_MetaG (SPAdes) (version 2) | ecosystem: Engineered > Bioreactor > Anaerobic...
ATGCGGGCGCGCTGCGCGGCATTGGCAACGCGCGCGCGCCGGTGATTGTGATGCTGGGTTCCTTTGTGGTTTTCAGGCAGTTATACCTGCTGGTCAACAAACTGCTGGGCAACGCCTTTGTGCCGGTTGCCCTGGCCTATCCGGTTGGCTGGGCGCTGTGCAGCGTGCTGCTGACGGTGCTGTACCTGCGCTCCGCCATTTACAAGGCTCCTGATCAACCGGTCAAAGTGACTGATCCGGTTGCCGAAACACAGGCAGGCCCATCCGCGTAATATCCATCATCGATCGATGATAAATTGAATAAAACAAACGATCATTTAAGCATTTACCCGATCCGCCCGGCGATTAGCGCCGGCGTGCTCCAAGCAGAAAAATAGATCGGGGTTTTTGACCCGTCAAGGAGATTGCCGCAGAAACGCGTATCATCAACCGTGAGGCCCTTCCGGGCAGCCGGAAGGGCCTCACGGCTATTTCGCATGCCATGACACTTTTTTGCTGTTCTTTTGCTTTTAATTTGCCTGCCGGGGCACAGGGTTTTTCGTAAGCAAAAGGGCCTCCCGGAAAGCGGAAGGCCCAGATAGGGCGGAATATGCAACGGTTGCCGTTACGGATCGATATCGATCTTCCGGTGAATCAGCTGAAATTTGCCCTCATTCAGTTCGGTCAGCGTATGCCCCTGCCCGTAAAGCTTGTATTTATAGGTGCAAAGGCCCTCCAACCCCATGGGTCCGCGCGCGTGGATTTTGCCCGTAGCAATGCCCACCTCCGCGCCAAACCCATACAGGAAGCCGTCTGAAAAACGGGTAGAGCAGTTGGCGAACACGTCCGCGCTGTCCACAAGGGTCATGAATTTTTCAATCGCGGCCGGGTCGCTGGCTACAATACTTTCCGTATGGCGCGAGCCGTAGCGGTTGATATGCGCGATCGCCGCCTCCAGGCTATCCACCACCCGGATGGACAGGATCGCATCCAGATACTCGGTATGCCAATCCTCCTCGGTAGCCGGCTTGCAAGCAATCAGGGCTTGGGCGCGATCATCCCCCCGAAGTTCCACACCCTTCCGGCGCAGCGCGTTTGCCGCCTCCGGCAGAAAGACTTTTGCGCAATCCTGATGCACCAGCAGGGTTTCTGCCGCGTTGCAAACGGAAAGGTTTTGCGTTTTGCTGTCCACGGTGATTTTAACGGCTTCCTCCACATCCGCGGAGGAATCGACATACACATGGCAAATCCCCTCGGAATGGCCGAGCACCGGGATCGCGCTGTTCTGCATGATGTAGCGGACAAAAGCGTTGCTGCCTCGCGGGATAATCAGGTCGATGCAATCGTCCTGTTTCAGCATCTCATCCACATCCTGTCTGGAATGCAGAAGGTTGCACCATTCGTTTGGCAAGCCGACCTCCGCCGTACCTTCCAGTATGGCGCGATACAGAGCCTCATTGGTTTCCATCGCTTCCCGGCCGCCTTTGAGCAGCACCGCGTTGCCGCTTTTCAGGCAAAGAGAGCTGATTTGCACAAGCGCGTCGGGACGGCTTTCAAAAATAATCCCGATCACGCCAATGGGGCAGGAGCAACGGTACAATTTCAGCCCCTGCGCAATCTCGTTTGCGTATTGCACACGGTTCAGCGGGTCCGGCAGTTGGGCAAGCGCTTGCAAGCCTTCGATCACGCGGCGGGCTTTCGCTTCCCCGAAGCGAAGGCGGCTTACCAGCGGCGCGCTCAGTTTTTCTTCCGTTGCCTTTTCCACATCCCGGTGATTCGCTTTCACGATATTGTCTAAATTGCGTTCGATCGCTCTGCCGATTGCGAGCAAGGCGCTATTGCGCAGCCCGATATCCGTCGCGCTCAGAACAAGCCCGGCCTCCCGGGCGCCGGACGCCATATTGCGAATGGTTTCCTCAGCCATGATATCCCTCCTGTTCCCACAGAGGTATTATAAAACAGACGCAGACTCTTTGCAACGGGAATGATCTATGGTATAATGTTTAATACGCAACCCATGGGTTGCGACGTTAAGCAACAGGGAGGCGGAAACGTGCCGCGGCAAGATGGCGTAAAGTCCGTTGCCCAAAACAAGAAAGCCTACCACGACTTTTTTGTGGAAGAAACGTACGAGTGCGGGCTAAGCCTATGCGGAACGGAAGTCAAAAGCATGCGTGCGGGGCGTGTGAACCTGAAGGAAAGCTTCTGCATGATCCGCAACGGCGAGATTTTCGCCGAGGGCATGCACATCAGCCCATACGAGCAGGGCAACCTGTTTAACCATGATCCGCTACGGCCCAAGAAGCTTTTAATGCACAAAAGCGAGATTCGAAAGCTGGCCGGGTTGGTCAGCCGGCAGGGCTATGCCTTGGTGCCGCTGAAGGTGTACCTCAAGGACGGCCGCATGAAGCTGGAGCTTGGCCTTTGCAAGGGCAAACAGCTGCATGACAAGCGCGACGCCGCCGCCGAACGCGACGCCAAGCGGGAAATTGAGCGGGCATTCAGCAAACGGTAGTTTCCCAAAGGGCTTAACGATCCATATGGGGGTGTATCGGTTTCGACGGGGGTTTTTGAAGGTTGGGTAAGCGAGCCGCGGACCCTGTACCGCGTAAAAACGGGGAAAAACAATAACTGACACTAACGATTTAGCGTTCGCGGCGTAATGCCGCGCGTCGACCCGAATTACCCATGGATTCGGCAATCGGCGTCATGATCGTGGGGAACGAGCATGCCAAAGCTTTGAGGCATTGCCCGTAAAAATGAAGCTACCGATCGCATAAGCCCGTCAAGGGGCGTTTGCAGGGGGGAATCCTAAATCCTTGACTGCGCTCGGAGAAAACCTGATCGGCATGCTTTCGGACAGGGGTTCAACTCCCCTCACCTCCACCACTTTGAAACACTGTATCCACAAGATACAGTGTTTTTCTTATATTTTTGGTGCTATATATTGCGTTCCCGGCTCTATCATAAACAATTGGTAGAAATAGTGGTAGAAAAACGGCACCTGTAGTGATATATGCTGTCGTTGGTAGAAATGATCCGTAGAATAGGAGGATAAGAGCATGACTAAAGGTAAACCGAAAAGAAAAGGGAATCGGGTTGTGGTGGAGGGACTAAAAAATATCGCATACGATAAGTCAAGAAAGAAGTACTATGCAACCTTCTATTACGGCAAAGACGATAGCGGCAAGGCACAAAAAAGGTATTACCTTATGACACCAAAGAAGAAGCTGTGACAGCTCTAAAGATATTTGAGGGTAGTCGTGCTCAAGGAGATGTGAGCTGTATAATATCTCCCATGGGAACCCTCCTCGTGTTGTGATGTTGCCGCTAACAACAGCTTACACGCTCTGGGCTCCCATTTTCAATTGTGCGCAAAATATTCTACCCTAGGGCTTGCTCAACAACGCTTGAACCGTTATAGAACAGGCGATAGAAGTCCATTCATGGTATAATATGTGCAAGGAAAACAGCTGAAATCCTCCAAAAACCTTGCACAGGAGGCAACCCCAATGTACCGGAAACACAATCGCGAACAGATCAGCGTGGACGATTTTATTCCGCCGTTTGGCGGGAAACTGTCTTCGGATAATTGTCGAGGCTCGGAGCAGTTGTGGTGTTACCATCTTCTGCACGCAATACGAACCACAGGGCTGGTACAGGCGGATTAACCCAGATCCCGAGAATGAGAGTCCTATCTCCGAAGCCATTATGGACCGTATTGTCCACAATGCTTACGATTTGCTGATCGACGGCAGCATGTCGATGCGGGAACGGCATGGTTTGAAGGCTACGGAAGAAAGTAATCTGTAAACCGTAGTTGCGGTGGCTCTGCCCCCGCGCCCCCGGAGTTTACCGCTTTGGTTTTTCCAAGGGAGTGATTCCGCATGCTGGCCAATCCAGGCTGGCTCTCGCATAAACGCAAAAAAGAAGCGGTGCCAGCACGGCACCACTCCCTCGCAAAACCTCATGTACCGCTCAGGGCGCTCTCCAGCGTTGCCTTATCCTGTACATGAGTAAACGCAAGTTGATGGTACCATGTACTGCTACACGATTCAATGCCTTAGCCTGGCGCAATTTGCCGTGAGAGCGGTGCTATTTCTCCGTGACGGTGGGGCTAAAACGCCGTGCACGCGGTGCTCAGACGGCGTAATTTACAATATAGGCAGGAATATATCATTCCACAAATGATTCACTTGTAGAAGCGTTACTAACAACTGTTTTTCCTGATTCGCGCATCTTTTACCTGACGGATAGAAGCGCACAAAGGGCGCGCAGCCGCACAAGCATTGTGCGTTCCGAGGGGTTTGGGGATATCTTCCCCAACAAGCAACGGACGATTTGCGCAAAGCAAATCCGTCTGTTTTGCATGTGTGTTATAACACATGCCCTGCTTGCCCGTTTCCGTTGATGATGAAAAACTCAACGAAAGATACAATCGGGTCATTTTTGAAAATCAGTGTGCCATACATTGATTGAGGGGAACACCTCCTTAAGATTCTCTATCTGTTGAGTGCTGATTTGGTTGCTTCCCCAAGCCAGTTCTTCTAGTTTCTTCACATTCAACAAAGGAGTGATGTCTTGAATCGGGTTGTCAAATATATAAAGTTCTTTTAGATTTTTCATCTCTTGCAGAGGGGATAAATCGCTGATTTCGTTGCCCCAGATATGAAGGCTCTGAATTTCTGTTAATGCTTTTATCGCGGTCAGATCTCTGACTTGATTACCTCCGAAATGTAGGGTCATAAGACTGGTTAAGCCCTGTAGTGGGGTTAGATCGCTTATCTCGTTTCTCGTAAGAAATAGCTGCTTTAAGTTTGTTAGCCCCTGCAACGGAGACAGATCGGTGATCTGATTATCGTTTGTGTTTTTTACAGACGGATCGTTTGCCAAGTCCAGTATCGTCAATCCTTTAAACTCGGCCAAGAACGATATATCGTCGCATTTTGTACTTGCCAGAGTTAATTCTGTCACAGCCTTCACATCAGAAGGATATATTTCACCACTTTCCTTGCCAATCACGTTTCTAGTGGCCTCTTCTACCAAATCGCTTGGGAAGGCAATTGCTTCCTCAGGTGTTGGCATAGTCGCCATAGCGGGTGTAGACGTGGATGACGTCTTCGCACAAACCGACATAACATTACTAAAATTAGCATTCGTATGGTTACCGTTGTTATCTTCGGCATAAATACGTACAGAGTAGCTGCCAATTTGCAGGGAATTTGAAATGTTAAATTGACACATCCATTGATTTTTTGAAGAATACGTCATTTGAGAATTGTACATTTCAATACCATTGTATAGAACAAAGCAGTCTACATAGGTTATCTTCTGCAAATTATCCGTGATTTCCGCAGAGATTTTCACCGCTGATGAAACTTGAACAGGCTTAGGTGAAACGACGACGCCACTGACTACGGGTGCGGTGGTATCCTGATTCGGATTCGTTATTTTAAGCGCACGTGAATAGATTTTTTCAACCTTGTGGGCGCTTTTATCATATGCGGTAATTTCTAAATTAAAGGAGCCTGCTCTGATCGTGCTGTGTAAGCTCAGCGTGGCTTCCCAAAGAGACGTGCTTTTGTTATAGGTCATTTGTGCCGACATGACATATTGCGTGTCAAGAAGTAGCGTCACTTCTGCCGACCTGACGCCGACATCATCGCTGATATCGGCAGTCACTTTGACTGTGGAAGGTGCCATTACGGAATCCGGCGTACATTGGAAAGAATCGATCACTGGTTCTTTCGTGTCTTTAGGGCGCGTGGTAGGCGTTACTGTTAGGGTGGGCGTACTAGGTATTTTATAAGCGACATCGCAATCGGTAAGATTCTCAATACCGGACAGTGGAGAATAGTCTTTGATAGGATTTCCTGAAAGATGCAATTCTCTAAGCTTCAGCATGTTCTTAAGCGGAGAAATATCTTGAATCGAATTTCCATAGAGAGCTAATTCCACCATATTTGTCATATTTTCAAGCGGGGCTATGTTATTAATAGCGTTATTTCCCAGCCATAAAACTGTTAGCTTTGTGAGTCCTTGCAAAGGGGAAATATCCTCTATTTGATCGTCGCCGAGATCTAGGCGAGATAAGTTTGTTAGATTTGCCAATGGCGAAATGTTTGAGAGCTGTGGGTTCAAATATATTTCTAGCTCTCTCATGTTTGATAGATACTTTAATGCTGAGATGTCGCTAATTGAATTCTCATTGAGCTGCAGAATCTTTAGTTGTGAAAGATACCCCAAGCACGAAATATCACTAATCAAATTGTCATTCAGATGTAGAATCTCTAAATTGGTAAATCCTGATAGATATGAGATATCAGACAATCCCATATCGTTTAAATATAAAGAAGTTACGCCTTTCTTCATCTCCTCTGTTATCGATTCGGTACTTTTCCATCCTTGCGATTTTCGAACTGCAGCCTCCGTTTTCGCTATTGCAGCTTTATCAACAGTTACAGTTGGCGTAGCTGTAGGGGTTGATGCTGGGGCATGTGTAGGCGTGTTTGCGGATGTATCTGTCACCATGAATGTGGCATAAGGCGTAGCCGTTGGCACGGGCGTAGACGTCGGAACGGGGGTATACGTGATTACGGTCATTGGCTGATTTGTCTGATTCATCCATAGTTTCATGCCAAGGCTTCCGATTGTGAGGGAAACGACAATGGCAAGGACAATCCAAGGCCAAATCACGCGCTTGTGTTCCTGGCGCTTGCTATTGGTTTCATTTTTATCAGTTGGCCTGCCGCCCATATTCGGATTCAGGCTGCTTCTGCCGCTACGCAATCCAGCGCCGGTTGGGTTGACCATCAACTGTTTGTTCAAATCGGTCTTCTCCGCCGCTCTCTGTAATGCGTCCCGCATTTCCTCAGCTGTGTGATAGCGTTTTTTTGGATCAAACGCGCAGGCTTTGCAGATTGCTTTTGCCAATGTAGCTCCGCCGTCCACCGGCTGTGAGACAGGCGTCCCACGCAACCGTGTTTCCAAAGCGGCATTACGTTCCGCATGAGTAGGCACGGTGTCGTCCATTGGTAGAAACGGTAGCCGCTGCCGGTTCAGCAATCGGTGCATAACCAGGCCGAGCGAATAGATATCCACCGTGGAATCATATTTGCCTTTCCCCAGATACACTTCCGGTGCCATATATACGGGCGTTCCTTGTTTGGACAGATGCGTAGCCGTCTCTTCCAAACTACGTGCAACACCGAAATCGCCGAGCTTGTATTCGCCAAATTCCGAAATAAAAATGTTGTCTGGTTTTATATCTCTGTGAACAATGTGCACCTTGGCACACAGTATAAGCGCGTCGCACAAATCGAGTCCGAGCTTGACAACATCCCCTACGGTCATGCCTTTCTTCAGGCATTCGGAAAGCGGGGTGAGCATCTCCATACGGATCAGGATATCCCAGCCAATCTCGTTTTCCCGCTCCAGAATCATGTGGTCTTCATAATTGACCACGTGACTGTTTCCCTTCAACCGACTCATCAAGTCGATTTCCGCGCGTAGGCGATTGATGTTCTCACGATAAAGATTCTTCACATCGTTATCCATCAGGCCTTCGGTACGATAATCGCTAAGCTCCGACTGATTTTTGGGCAGCGTGATCCATTTGAGGGCAGCATAAGAGACCTTCCCCATCTCTTCCCGGCGGATACGGTATACCTTGCCGTAACTACCCTCGCCGATAAAGCTATCCAGCACCCAAGAACCCCAGAAGGGTTGCAAAGCGGTGAGCCTTTCGGGAAAATCAGACATGGGAATTGCCTCCTTTTTTACAATCCGTGACGAAATCAATATGATCAATATATTATTAATGAACACAACGTAAAGGGCTACGGCTATGGAGGCACAGCTCACCCCGGCCAGAAAATATCTAGCTGTGGTTCATTGGCGGTCTATCTCTTTCTTTGCCTGCTCGTCGAGCCAGTCCAGATATTTAGCATAGGCGAATAGATCGGAAGCGATGTTATCTAACTGGACAGCCACTTTTGTAATATCGCTGCCCAGGCTGTTAACGGCGCTTTGCAGGGTTTGGGCGGTATTCCCGCTTAAGCTATCGGTCACACTTGAGGCGATACTTTTCAAGCTTCCATTCCAAACGCTGGAAACGTCGCTGGCAACCGATTGGGCCTTTCTGGCGGCCCGTCTGACTTCTCCACTGTTGTAATTCATGGTTCTCCCTCATCTTTATAAATAGTAATCTTCGTATATACAATCTATTGATATGTTCTCCAAAAATGTGCATCTATGTGTTGGGCTGTATAGTTGCGGGTATATGGTAAAATTTATTACTGCTAACGGAGTAGTGTCGGTTCGTTGTTACATTATAACTGCCATTGGCATAATTCACCCAGTTCTGTTCAATTACTGTTACTGTATCCCCGGAGACCGATTCCACAATAGCCCAGTGATTCCCATCGTTATACGATAATATGTCTCCTGCTTGAGGCTCGGACGTGGACGTGTCGACGAGTTGCATGTCTTCTGTATGTTCTACGCCATTCAGTTCATATTTGATTTCGGGTATTCCATCATGTCCCTTGTAACCATTTGCATAAAGATTATGAACGGCTTCGATCTTTACGCCTTCCGCCACTGCGATCTCATTCGTGCTGCTTTGATAGAACCTGTTGACATATTCAGAGCATTGAGTTCCAGTCGTGGTGTCAGCTTCATCAAGATAGACGATATTCCCTTCTTCATCATAAATGATATTCTCATTATCATCAGTTTTCGCTTTGCGAACGATGTTTCCCTTGGAAAAAGTCGCATATACGCCTCTAAATCCGTATAAATCTATTTCCGTTATATCTGCCCCCCACTTTTCGGATAACTGACTGAAAAGTTGCGCCAAGCTGATTGATACCATAGCCAAATTATCATCGTTTGAAGCCGTGCAAACCCCTGTACTTGAATCACAGGATATGGTAAATGTCACATCTTTACCAGTGCTCGAAACGTAGGATATTGAAAATTGAGATAAGCGATCCTCATATTCAGCAAAAAGGTCCGAGGCTTTCAGTGTGTTCTGCGCCATCTGGGACGCCCGGTCCGCTGCCTCCCGCAGTTGCGAGCGGCAGAAGGCAAGGCGAGTTCCTATCCCGGATGGCCCCGACGGTGCTCCGGGCACGCAGGAAGCACAGCTTTCCAGTGCAGACGCCGCGCTTCTCAGCGCGCTGGCTACCTTGGTATATTCGTCTTCGTAAAATTTGATGTTTGCGGAGTCCGACACGGTCACGTCCTCCTTTTTATGGCTTTGCCACTATCGTGCGCAAAGCTAGATCGCCCGGATCAACAGTAAACTTTCAAAGGCCCGGATCATTCCGCTGCTATGTTCCGTATCAATCCGCTTCTTTCTTCTTTTCATAGAAAGCCTTAAGCGACGCCAGGAACGTCGTGCGCTCCGGAGGATTATAGCCGGTAAAAAGGATTCGATCGATATCAGCTTGATCGAACAAGAATTGTACTTCAGAGCTGACGTTTCCTTCCGGAAAGAGCACCCCGATATAGTCGTACTCCCGCTGCGTTTCCTTGTTCGTCTGGCAAACGCCATAGATCATCAACGGCTTCACCGCGTCGTTAAGAAGCACAACGCTGCCGATAGGCAGTAGGCTGAAAATCTGTTCAACATTCTTCATAATTGCATAACTCCCTTAAGGGCGCAGGCATTTTAACCCTTACCTGTTTTATTTACTCACAAACTACCGCGCTTGCCCAGGACGCAATGATATTCGAGCATACCGAAACTACCGCCTTGGTCGCGTCGTACCCGTCGCCGATAAAATGGCCGAAAGCCTCAACGGCGCCGGTTTCACTGCCGGTAACGCCTTTGTATAGGGCGTTGGCCGCGAAGATGGTTGCGTACGAAGTAACGCCGACCGCGATTGCGGGCCCGCCGACCGCCGTAGCGACCATCGCGGTAACGATGCCCGTTATCGCAAAGGATGTAACGCCTTCCGCAACGGTTTCAACGACAGCGCGATCTCCCGTTATGGCATTGCTCCTCCATTCTTCGTAGTTCTCATAAGCAGAAACGGCCATCGACGCGCCGAACCCGACAAGGTTCGCAGACTTGCCAAGGTCTAATTCCGCAGAAAGATTTTTCGCCAAGTTTCTGGAAGTTGCAAGGACTATGTTTTTGGCCTGAGAAGGGTTTGCCAGGTATTTCTCCAAGCCGTACAGCTCGTCGGTTGAGATCCCGTTTTTTACCCATTTGGCAGAGGTTGTAAGGCCGAATTCGAGTACTCCTACGAAGTTCTCCGCAGTGGGGTCCAGCGAAAAAGATAGAATCGAACTGGCCGCGGAGCCTAGAATGCCGAAGTTGCTCATAAAGCCAAGGATGAATTCTTGGCCTTCTGAAAGGGTACTCTCCGCCGTTTCCGCGCAGGCAGCCTGCGCCGTCGCCCCGAGCCCCGCCTCGCATTCGGCCAGAATGTTCGCGGCCTTCACAGAGCTGCTTGCCAGCTGCGATGCGCGGGAGGAAGCGGCTTGCAGTTGCGCGCGGCAGGAGGAGAGCCTGCCCGCGATGCCGGAAGGGCCGGACGGCGCGCCGGGCACGCCGGACGTGCAGCTTTCCAACGCGGACGCCGCGCTTCTCAACGCGCTGGCCACTCTGGCGTACTCGTCCGGGTTGAACTTGATGAACGCAGAATCCGACATCTTCAAGCCTCCCCCTTGATTGGATACCTGTGTATTCTGGTTTGTTATGAGGGTTGCACGCGCCGGGGAGCCGGGCTTTCCGACTCCCCGGCGTTTATTATAAGTGACAAGCTGCCGCCTGCGAATCAGGCGAAGGGGCTTTGCCCCACGTCCATGGCGCTGGCGCCGGATTTGAGCGATTCGATCTCGGTGCCCACGAACAGGTCCGCGGACTTGCCTAATTCATCCACAGCGTCGGCCATTTTCGCCTCGCTCTGCGAGATGTTGGAATAGTAGGTCTGGAACTGGTTCTGGAACGACTGAGACGCTTCGCCCAGCCAACTGCCGGAAAGGCCCGCGATGGTGCTCTTCATGCTTTCGTAGGCGCTGGTCTGCGCGCCTTTCTGGGTGTTGAACGTATTGAGGGTGCTTTGCATTTCCTCCGTAGAAACGATCAGGTTCTCCGCCATTGTTCTCCCTCCAAATCAATTGATAGTTTTGCTGTGTTGCCTTACAATCGTCCCGTCAGCCTGCGGAGATGATCCCGCTGGCCTGCGAGTCCGCGGTTTCGTACTCGGAGGCGGCTCGAGTGAGGAACGCGCTATACTGCCGCGCCAGCGTAGTCATCTCCACGTACCAGTTGTACGCCTTTTCCTGTTCGCTCACGAAGGCTTTCTGGGCATCTCCGACCCAGCCTGCAGCGAGAGCGTCGGCTGCGGATTTGGCTGCTTTGCTCGCGTTTTCATAATTGGACGCTTCCGTTTCAAGCTTTTTTGCCGCCGCGCGAAGTTCCCCAGGGGTAACGGTGAATTTTGCCATGGGATAGTACCTCCTTCTCATTTTTACCGGTTTATAATGTGGGTTTTTGTGTTCCGCAGCGCCTGGCGCGTGGCGCGTATCCGCGTCGTTTGCGTTTTTCGCTTTCCGGGCTTATTGTAATCCTTTCGTCCTTTATGCGGTGCGATACTCGACGAATAGCAGGTTTTACGGAGCGAATCGCAAAGCATCCTTCATTCGAGTTTTCCTCCTCGCTAGATCAGCATAAGTTGGCTCCCGTCCCTTATCCCAGCAGCCGCAAGAGATGGTTGACCAGTCAAGGGGAAGCCGTTGCCGGCATCGTACAACTCCGGCTGCAGGAAGCTTAAGCTGGGGTTCAGTTTGCACAACAATTCCGCCGAACTGTCGGCTGCTTCCCGGCCGGTGCTCTGCGCGGGAAACTCAAAATCGAAAGAACGCCCCAGCGCAGGTACGATGACTTCGACAATGATCTTTTCCATACCGCTTTTCCTTTCTTCGGCCCGGCTTATATGTCCATGGGCAATACCAGCCGCTCGACGTTGTTTCTATTCACCCAGTAAGCATCACCATGACGGACCATGCGGTTTTTCGTGGCAAACGGGATCTGCAGTTCCCACAGGTCGCAGTCGGCAAGCTTGCACAGGGCGATCCCGTTTTGCCTGGAGCCGAGCGTCGTGGTCAAGGGGTCACGCCTGAGCAGCGACAGGTCGCCAGGGTTCAATGTAGCAAAAAGGTAAAGACCGAATCCTTCCGCCATAGAAGCGCACTCTGTCAAGCGGTGGCGAAGCGGCGCGCTGACTGGGGCATCCTGTAGCCCGTCTATTATCAGCACATAAGGGGTAAATATATGGTACAGTTCCCGCAAGGCTTTCTCTCCTTGAGACATGATTGCCTTCCTCCGGTTGTTACGATCCAGGATCAACTGGTCCAGCTCTTTCAGATAGGATTCTTGCTCAGCCAACGGTTGGAATCTGATATTGGCAGCAGAAAAATCGTTTCGATGATTCTCGGCCGTAAACACGTTTATCTCGGCGTTTTTTCGCGCAAAGGCCGCCGCAACGGCTTTCAGGAAGCTGGTTTTTCCGGAGCCGTGCGGACCTATGATAAGCCAAGCATACTGCTTGTAAAGGTCGGCACATGCCGGCTCCGCGTCAATATGTTTATATCCGACGGCTAGCGTTGTCTGGGTATCATAACCCCCAACCTCCGCTTGGCTTTGCAGGAGGTTCCATGTGGCGTCCTCCGCGATGTGCGGAAGATGCTTAGGCAACTTTCCCTTCCAGGAAGCCCTCATTTGGTCTGCAAGCATCCCGATGCCTTCCGCCCTATCCGCATCCACCGCCTGTGGAAAGCAGACCGCCGTCTGCATTTCAAACACATCGTCTTCCAAAGCGACCACGCCGCGACCGGCATATGAAAGGATATCGCTCATGTCGCTGGGCATGCGCTTACCGACAACATCCTGATAGTCGCTCCGGTCGTGAAGCCGCAGCGCTACGCCGTGGAAATTGCTGAGCATCCGGGAGGGAAGCTCGCTGGTCGACAACGCTGTAACGACGAAGAACAGGCCTCTGCTGCTTCCTTCTTTCAACAGGGTAAACAGGCGCTGTTTCGGCTCGTCTTCCGATACGATCTCCAAAAGCTGCGCGATCCCGTCGATCAGCACAACGATAGCCGGCACTCGTTCAAATTGCTTACGCGTATCGCAGGAACGGATGAACGCCGTGTAATTGTCGGTGGCCGCTTCGGCAAACAGCCCGCGTCGGCGTTCGTTTTCTTTCGTCAGCATATGGATGAGGCGGAAAACATCGTCCGGATCGTCCCCGTAAACGATATCTCCCATGTGGGGAAGGTTCTTCATAGTACCCAAGGTTTTACTGGTCAGAGACAGCGCGTAGATCTGTACCTGCTCCGGGGTATACCGCAGCGCAAGGGATAGCGTTAGCGTTTGAAGAAAGGTTGTTTTCCCTGTGGCAGCCAAGCCGACCACCAGATGATTTTTGTCCCGTGTGAAATCCAGCATCACCGGAACACGCCGTTGATTCTGCAGATCGTCCGCCAGCCCAACCGGAGCAACAATCGTGCCTGAAGGCAGTTGCGGCCATCCGTTTGCCGTCCAGTGAGCGAATGATACGGGTTCAATTTTCAGTAGATCCAGATGCGGCGGCAATTCGTCGAGCCAGAGCCGGCGAGAAGGCGGAACTTGATGTTCCGCAGCCGTTTCTCTGATGTTCTCCAATACGGCGGCTATCTGTGTGACTTTGCTTGATGCATCGTCCTTGTCAAGCTTGACGTATACAGGTTGCCCGACTTCATTGAGAAGGCGCGGTTTTTCCAAGGATGTCGACCTGGTGGGTTCGTAAGTGGCGCCGCTCCAACTAGTTTGCACCTCTTCAAAAATCTCATCGTTCCCGATCTGAACAAAGCAACGTCCCATGCCCTTGATGTAGCTTGCGTCAGGGCGTTTAAGCATATCCAGACTGTCGGAGCGGTTCTGCACGCGCAAGCAGATGCGGAATCGGGCGTTGGACCATATCTCGTCGTCCACCGAGTTGCCGGGCTTTTGCGTGGCGAGGATCAAGTGGATGCCTACGCTTCTGCCAACGCGGCTGGCACTGATCAGCTCCCGCATGAAATCGGGCTGCTCTTTCTTGAGTTCTGCAAATTCGTCGATAATGATAATCAGATGGGAAAGCGGCTCTAACTGGGGATCCGTTTGGTATTGGCGCATATAATCATCCACATTGCTTACGCCAACAGCTTTGAATATTGCCTCGCGCCTACGGATCTCTCCCTGCACCGATGCAAGCGCGCGGCGGATCATCCGGATTCCCTGAAGGTTATCGATCGTACCGGCTACGTGGGGAAGCCCCTGGAAAGCGTCGCTCATACCGCCGCCTTTATAGTCGATCAGAATAAACTGAACATCGCGCGGATGATAGCGCGTTGCAAGTGAGAGTATATACGTTTGTAGCATCACGGATTTTCCTGATCCGGTTGTGCCTGCGACCAACCCATGGGGACCGTGCTTTTTATCGCTAATATCCAGAATAAAAGGCTGAGCTCCTGCTCTGAGCCCTATGGTGGATTCGAGGCCTTCAAAGGCGTGACGTTCGTTCCATGACCGCCACACATTGAGATGCTTCACGTCACGTACACCGTATAGCTCAAGGAAGGAAACGACGGAAGGAATCGCAGCGCCCATTACGCTGTCGCGCACGCGCATGGGGGCAAGCCTGCGTACAAAGCTGAATGCATCGGCAGGGTTCAGACGATCGTAGTCCAGCGGCGTTACATCGCCAACGGAGCTGTAGATACCGCTGTGTTCCTGGCCGGCGCTCAACACGAGCCTGCATTCTTTCGGCAGTTCCTCCATATGCGGCGCGGCTACGACCAAAGTAAAGCCAGGTGCGCCAAGCGCTAGGCGATTGAATACGGCCTCGGTTTCCAACATGGCGGGAACCAGGCAAAAGACGACATAATGAGGGGTCGGCTGGCTTTTCGGGTCGTCCTCGTCCGAGAACGTTTCCTCGCCGTGGGTAAGCCGCATCTGAAGGATCTCGTTAAGGTGCATCAGAACTTCCCGTACCGCCGCGGGTTGGCTTGCCACCATCCGTAAATTTCGGTCCTCCGTGGGGAACACATGGGGAAGCCACCGCGCCCAGGACCACTGGTTGGCATTCTGCTCATCCGAAATGATGGCGATTTTCACATCATGATAGCTTTGCAACACCGAGATCTGAATCATCATCGATATGATGATCGCCTGCGCGCTGGCGCTACCCAAGATGCCGACCACCTTTTCCGAGCGCAGGTTCACGCTAAGGGGCGCGTTTTTAATGACAGAATAGGTTTGGACCAAACGCTCTGGTTCCGAGCGAAGGCTGTCGTCTATCAGGGAAAGCGGCTCTTTTGATATATGGATCTCGTTGGGAAGGGGCGCTTCTCCCAGGCCGAGCCGCACGCAAAGAAAATCGTCGTGACCGGGTTGTCTTTCCCAAAACCGCAGTTTCTCCTTGTCCAACAGGTCGATGCATTCCTGAAAGGAAGGATTCTGGTTCAGCAGCCGGTTGTATTCCTTTTGATAAAGCTGGCGAAGATGACGCTCCGCCTCTTTGATGTAGGATACATATATTTTTTTCCGTTTGATTTCCGTTTGTTTCTCCAATTTTTTTTGTCGTTTGAAACTGGCAGTCCCCCAAATAACGGCAAGAATGGAAGAAGTACCGATCATCGTAAGCCCTGCCAGCATAAAATTACTGCCATTGCTGATCATGCTGGTCATCATCGCGCCCATCATCATGGGCAGCACCATGGTAAGTGACGGACCGATGGTCATGAACAGGGACTGCTCGCGTTCGGGAGCTTTGGAGATAGGTGGATCGATCTCAATCGCCTCATCGTCAGGCCGTACTAACATTCGCGGCGCACGATGGATCTCTGTGATAGCCGACACGGAGGGCTGTTCCTCGGGAAGTGGTTCCGGCACACTCTGCACCCACGGGGGAAGTCCGACAATTGCCAACTGGACGGGATGGTTCAGCGCGATATGATCTCCCAGGAAAACGAACTTCAAACCCGGAGCAAAAAACAGCTCGTCGCAGACCTTGAGCCTGTATTCCCCGTTGTTGACCTTTCTGTGGTTCAAAAACGTTCCGTTACGGCTAGTATCGCTGTAGAACCACCCGCCCGCTTTATACGTAAGCGCTCCGTGCGTGGCTGTAACAAGAGGCGAATCCATTCTTAGCGTGCAGTTGGGGTTTCGACCGATCAAAACGGTTCGTTCCGGTGGAAGGACATATTTTTCTAGCTCGTTTTTTTCTATCTGGGTGGAATATACTGCAATGGTCAGTTCTTTGTTTTTCAATATCAGATGCCCGCCCAGACATAGTTCGCCGGGCGATTCTCCTTCGCACTGAAAACCTTCGGGCATCGTCAGGAACCAATCGCCGTCCAAGCAGCGTATGGAGAGCCGGACATCATTTTGCCATCCGGTATCGCCGCTGGATAGCAGGAGAGAGGTATGGAATCCCGTTTGTTCCGGAAGTAAAATATCGCGATAGCGATCTTCCCAATATAGCCAGATGCAATACAACTACGGATGCCTCCTCTTTATCGGCGTAGAGACGTAAACCTGACGACGTGTGAGAGTCTCGGCTCTGCCGGTCAATGGATACGGTAGAACAGTTCGACAAGAAACATCAAGCCGCCGGCGCCCGCAGCGGCGGAGAAACTAAATAGCACTTTTTCAACAACTTTTTGCCTTGCGCTCTGGTTCGTGCCCTTAAAGAACAGACATACTACGGTAACGTTATCCCTCCCGCCGTTCTGAATGGCACACTTCACGAGTTCCGTTGCAGCGTCCTTCGGGCAGTTCGCTCCCCGGAGGACCCGCTTGAGCTGAGTCTCCTCCACCATATCGCTCAAGCCGTCACTGCATAGTACGAACCGGTCGCCGCAGCGGATATCAACGGTCGTCAAATTGGGATCAATTCGGATTTCGGTACTCGGCATGCCCAGATACTGCGTGATCACGTGACGCTTCGGATGGGTTTTAGCCTGCGACGGTGTAATGACCCCCATCGCCAGTAACCGCTGTACTTCGCTGTGGTCAACAGTCATTTGCTTGAGCACACCGCCACGCAAACGGTAGACGCGGCTGTCCCCAACATGCGCGATCCTCATTTTTCCGTTTTGCCACAGGCAACCCGCAAAGGTTGTTCCGGAGCGTAGGCCTTGCCCGCTGGCGTTCTTATGTATGTTTTCGGATATGATATTCAGTTCTTGCGTAAAGGCCGTGTCCGAAATCCCATTGGGATATTTCTGCATCAGCTCGTGCAATTCTGTTACTGCCTGACAGCTTGCTTTTTCGCCTGCTGACTCGCCCCCCATGCCATCGCAAACCGCATACAGCTGTGTCCTGGCTATGTTTTCGGCAGTATACGTGCCTCCGGCGTCCATGGTTTCCAGGCCCATCCAGCGACCGTTCAAGTAGAAATTATCTTCGTTGTTGCCGCGAACCCGTCCCTTGTCGTTGCAAGCAGCGGCTTCGATGGATGAATCGGATACGGAAGAGCAGGTTTTTCGGGTCTGTTTTTTTCCGATTTTGCTCAGCAAAGCTTTCGCCATCAGAAACAATGTACATACCCCCAATAGTACCAATGAAACGGATGTTACTGTTCGGTTGGAATAGGAACTTGTAAACGCTATCAGCGTTTCCTGTGTTATATTGGTCACCATCAGTTTTTCCGGGCGAAGCGTGTCATCCGAAAAGATCAGGTAAAAAGTATTTTCCAAGGGCAAGCCGTTCTTCATGGCGTTAGCCAGGGTAAAGGAGAAAGAACCGTCTTTACCGGAGATCGTCGGATTTGGGGCTGTGACCGTGTCGCATTGTAATGAGAGTTTGATAAAAGGAACCGATATGGTACCACTAATTGTAAGCTCGTTGTCGCGATGACTGTAGCTCACTACCCCGATCAGCTGCGCGTCGTTTGCGCGTGCTGTTTGATAAATGAACGGATACGTCGCCGCGTACGAATCCGGGAAATCGGCATAGGTAACTTTTAAAACCACCTCGCCGATATTCTCCAATCTGGCGCATTCTTCTGGGGTGATCCGGTCGCTGAAAACACCCTCGCCGTCGCAGATCAGCGAATGTGAAATAATGATCTTTGACACGGACGTGACTGTGAGAAGGAGGGAAGCGCCTTTTTCCGCTTTGCCCTCAATGTTTAATCCAGCGGATAAAGCGGCAGCATAGGTCTGCACCCCACTCTCAACCGACGGGGTGGGCAGCGTAAGCGTTATCATCACCGGCTCGGGTGTGGGCGTTGGTGTAGGCGTTGCCGTTGGCGTCGGTGTCGGTGTCGGTAAGGCCGTAGGCATTGGCGTAGGCGACGGTACGGGATGGATCAGTGGCAGAAATTGCGAAAAGCTCATCTGTAGGTTTGTTACGAGTGTTGCTTCAGGGGTAGGGGTAGGGGTAGGCGTTGCCGTGGGAACAGGTGTCGCTGCAATAGTGTCGCTGATAGTCGTCTCTATCGCTGTGGGAGGAAGGGTTCCATGCTGTGCCAAAGCCATTCGCGAAAAAGCAGTTTGAGTCAGGAGCAGGGCGCACAGCGAACCGACCAGCACTGTCGACAATAATTTCCGCTGAAACATAGCGTTTCTCCGCCTTTCAAGCGTCAGCCCTGAATGGACAGCCTCACTTGGGTGGCCCCCAGCGAAAGGGTATCGCCCGTTTTGATGGGCATTTCTGAAACGACCGGCTGGTTGTTCAGCATCGTTCCGCTGCGGCTCCCCATATCCGCCACATACAGGCCGTTCGGTTTCAACATGAGCTTGCAGTGCTTTCTGGAAATATGGGGATCTTCCAGTACGAGCCCGCAATCCGGGGCACGCCCGATGACCAGTTCCTTGGCGAGTGTTAGCGTTTGCTGTTTTGCTTCTCCACGGTAGATAATTGTCGCATTGACACGGTACTGGTTCGCGCCCATCGGGATGGTCGCTTCTGGGTCGCCATCGAAAAGCCCGATCGTTTCTTCGCCGCTTCCGCCAAGGGAAACGGCAGAATGGATGTCATGTGACTCATCCTCCGGCATATCGAAATCGTCGACCCTGATGGAAGAACGCTTTTTATGGTTTACGATCAGGAAAATGATCAGACCGAGAATTAAGGCGATAACACTGATTCCTGCGAAAAGCAATGGAGGAGTCAGTAGCTTTTCTACGATACCAGCGGGAACTTGGCTTAATGTAAACACGGCTTGATCCCGAACAGGAGATGTTTCGGAAGTTGTGTACCTCGCGGTTGTGGCCAGCGTAACTTCGTAAACAGAATTGTCATTGGGAAGGTTCTCCCAAACAGCCATCCAATCGTTTGCTTCATTCAGCGCTAGCATTTTACCTGTATTCGAACCGTCCTTGATAAGCGACGCGATAATAGAATCCGGCCTCGTCCCCTTGGCATTATCCTCGTCTTCCCAAACGATGGAGACAGTATAATGCCTTTCGGGGGTAGTGGTGACCAAAGGGGCTTTGGTAGGTTTAGGCGTGGGCGTGAGCGTCGGCGTGGGTGTCGGTGTGGGCGTGGGTGTAGGACTTGGTGTAGGCGTAGCAGTTGGCGTGAGCAACAAAGAATACTTTCCGTCTGCACTGTTGGTTACAGTATAATTGCTCAGCCTAACACTGACACTCCAGTCGGCAGCAAGCGCGTTCCAGGCATCCTTGGAGGGCACCGCTGTAATCACTTTCGTTCCCATAATGTAGCTGTTGAAGGTTTTTATCGCCGATCCAATATCACTGGTGCCGTCGATCACCCGACCATGGGAAGCTCGAGCGATACGGTCTAAATCGGCTGTATCTATCGTCCGTACGCTGTTATCGGCGTTCTTCCCTTTCAGGGTAATGAAATAGACCGGTATACCGCTTTGGGCGGCTTTATTTGCAAGCACGTCCGGTGCCATGCTTTCGTCATCTTGGCCGTAAGTCAGCACAAGAACGGCCTTACGTGTTGGAAAATCCGAACCGGTTGAGGAGAACGCGTCTAGCGCACGACTTACTGATTGGAACAACGCGGGGTCCCGCGTCTTTTCATTACCGGATATGTTCTCAATCGCATTGTTGATCGCAAGTCTATCTTTTTCAAACCCATTGGTTAAAGTGGACACGCCGCTTTTACCAGAAACGAGCAGTAAAACACGATCCGCGTCACGTAGCATGTTTAGAAAGGTTTTAAGCTCGCTTTGTAAGTCCGTCAACCGGTTCGCGTTAAGAGCGTATGTGTTGAGGTCGAGCACAATCGCATAGGCAATGCCCTCTCCAGAATCGGAAAACGACTGAATGGAAACAATTTGTGAATCTCCATAGGAACCCCCAACGGCTTGAACCTGGCTTGGCTCTAAACTGTTGGTATAAACGTTACCGCTATCCACATCCGTAATCAGCGAATATAGAATGATTTGGTTACCGTTCTGCCTGGCTTGAACAATTTCCAATTTTTCCTCTGCCATCGCCGAGGAAAGGCAAATGGTACTCAGCACAAGAAGCATCGCAATGAAAGAGTACAGGCATTTCTTTTGCATAACATTATCCTCCTGATGTATTGAATACTTTGTGTTTCTCTGGAAAAATGGTGGGATTGGTGGCTTGATTGTCTTGCTACGTTTCTTTAGAAAGTATAATTACGAAGCACAAGATGATTGAAGGTATCAGGTTTAGGAAGCGAGGGATGTTATTAGTGCCTTAATCGGTGGAGCCCTGTAAAGATTATAATAACCCTACTGGATATTGTAAAGCCAAATTGGATCGGCTCTGAAAAAGGGATCCTGCTAGAAATCCAGATCTTTCACGCGGACCAGAGCAACGATTTTGGTAATATCATGTACCTGATAAATTATGTCCGACAAACTATTGGCAATTCAATCTTTCCCTCCACGATTGGCTCCCGAGAATCCTGTCCGTCTATGTAAGTCGCTGTAGATGTACACCAGATATCTTATCGACTACCAACTAACAGTAAGCCAAAACGCCTAGGGAACCATAGATGTGACAATATCAGATGCAAGATCCAACCAAAAAGCAGGGCGGATTGCGTAAGAACCCCAGATGTAGCAGCCATTAGTTATGATCATGCCACTTGTACCGACGACTGCAGCTTCGCTGTTGGTACTGCCAGGAGAACGAAGCCACCACACAGCATTGCCACTCATATCGGTGCCACCTCTCCCCGCCCTTGCGTAAAATGTGGGCTGTGCCTGGCGGTCGGGGCTATCCCTGAATAACGTTTCTGCCTGCATAATACTGAGTAGGAAGATTTTATCGTTTGTATCCATTCCTCCATCTGTTCCCAGCTCTGGATTATCGTTCTCCAACTGTGTAGGTAGGATGGCTTGCCTCTCTTCCGCTGTGAATGCAGCAAAAAAGAAATCATTATTTAGCCACTCCCTTAACGAACAGGTTGCCCAAGTAGTATCAGTATCCTCGTAACTATCATTGTAAAGCTGAAAATCCAGGCATTTTTCCGCAATCAAAAGGGCTCTGCTGCCTTCGTATGCTAGTACCTTCCACTGAATCGCTTTCTTACCATAAGATGTACTGTCGAGCTGTTGGTGATCTCCAAATGCGACTGTTTTCCCAACCGCGTATATATTGCTTAGTTCGGTTGCGGTAAGTGTTGGGACTGGCATTGGTGTAGGCGTGGGTGTAGATGCGGAAGTAGACTTCGGCGTATGTGTGGGGGTCGATGTCAGTGTAGATGTGGGCGTTGCAGTCGGAACTGGCGTGGCCGTTGATACTAAGGTCGGCGTTGAAGTTGATTCAATCGTATCGGTGCTAGTCGTTGCTGGTTGTCCTGTTTGTTTTTCTATCCAGAGTTTCATACCAAAGCCGCCAACGAGAAGTGCGGAGAATACAGCGACGATAAACCACACCCAGTTCACGCGTCCGCGCCTTGGTAACTTGTTTTGTTCCTTTGTTTCTTCAGCATGATTCCTGTCGGTTAGGTTCCCCGTGCTGCCCGGATGTAGACTACTTCTGCCGCTGTCTACGCCCGCGCCGGTCGGATTGACGGTCAGTTGCTTTTTCAGATGCGTTTTCTCTGCAGCCTTACGCAGCGCTTCCCGCATATCCTCGGCGGTGCGGTAGCGCTTGTGCGGGTCAGCGGCGCAGGCCTTGCAGATCACCTTTGACAGTTCGGTTCCGCCGTCCACCGGCTGCGGGATGGGTGTTCCGCGAAGCCGCGTCTCCAATGCGGTATTACGCTCTGCGTGTGTGGGCACCTCGTCGTTCATAGGCAGAAAAGGCAGCCGCTGCCGGTTCAACAACCGGTGCATCACCAGCCCGAGAGAGTACAGGTCGACCGTTGCGTCGTACTTGCCTTTTCCCAAATAAACTTCGGGAGCCATATACACCGGCGTTCCCTGCTTGGAAAGATGAGTCGCCGTTTCATCCAGGCTGCGAGCCACGCCGAAATCGCCAAGCTTGTAATCCCCGAACTGGGATATAAAAATATTATCCGGCTTGATGTCCCGATGGATCACATACGCCTTGGCGCAACGTTCGAGTGCGTCGCAAATGTCGAGCCCCAGTTTGACCACGTCACCCACGGTCATGCCTTCCCGGAAGCGCTGGTTCAACGGTGTCAGCAATTCCATGCGGATCAGGATATCCCAGCCGATCTCGTTCTTGCGTTCGAGGATCAGATGATCCTCATAATTGACGATATGGCTGTTGCCCCGAAGCTGGCTCATCAGGTCGATTTCCTCGCGGAACCTGTGTACGCTTTCCCGGTATAGCCGCTGTACATCGTTCTCCATCAAGCCTTCGGTGCGGTACTCGTCCAGCTCCGAGCGGTTTTTCGGCAGCGTGATCCATTTGAGCGCCGCGTAGGTGGTTTTTTCCATCTCTTCCCGGCGGATACGGAACACCTTACCATAGCTGCCTTCGCCGATGAAGCTGTCCAGAACCCAAGAGCCCCAGAAGGGTTGGAGAGCGGTCAAGCGTTCGGGAAAATCTGTCATGGGAGACGGCCTCCTGTCTGCGTATGATGAACATGTTACCGACTATTCATTTGCTTTCAGATCACATATGTTTGCAAAATGACCATAGGTCCCAATTGGATGGCCGCATCCTCAATGATCAATTCACGGATTGCTATCCCGCAACCAGCGGCTATCGCTATAAAGGCTACCCTTCCGCGAAATTTCTTCGCGGGCCCTGCTGGCTAGTTGCCCCCGTTGTAGGCCTAATATTTGATTTCCGCATCCGGAAGACTTTGCTTTAGCAACGCAATCTGAGCGCTAGTCAATGAGGTGTGATCCAGAATAATCTTCTTTAAATTGGTTAGCATCTGTAAAATAGATATGCTACTGATTTGCGTATAGCCGAGATTCAATTCTGTCAGGTCCTTGAAATTGCTTAAAGTGGAGAATAGAGTTACTTTGCTATCGCTATCCAGGTAAAGAATCTTCAGTTCCGTAAGATTACTTAAAGAAGCGATGGAAGTAAACTGGTTTTCACTTAAGTACAATTCCTCCAGGTTTGTCAGGTTCTTGAGAGATTCAAGATCGCTGATCTTATTGCATCTTAAGCCTAGGACCTTTAGTTCTGCCAGGTATTTCAGGGCTTCGATATCTTTTACGCTGTTATGGTCCAACGAAAGTACCGTTAATCTATACAGATTCCGCAGGGGGCTTATATCACTGATATAGTTATAATACAACTCTAAGTCATTGAGCTGTGTCAGACTTTGTAACGCGCTTATATCCGAAATCTTATTATTATAAAGATGCAGTACCTTGATACTTTCCATATTCTGTATGCAGCTTATATCGCTAATATGGTTATTTCCCAGATACAGATATGTAATATCTGTCATGTTCTCTAAGGGGCTGATATCGCTGATCAGATTTCCGCCAATGCCGATGCCGATCATATTTGTCATATATTGCAACGGTTTTATATCGCTGATCTTGTTGTCATCTAGGCACAGCCCATACAATTTCGTCAGCCCTTGCAGACTGCTGATGTCTGTGATTTTGTTATCCTCCAAATACAGGTTGTTCAGGTTTACCAAATCCTTTAAGGGACTCACGTCAGAGATTTTGTTATAACCGAGATGTAATGACGTCAGCTTCTTCAAGCTAGCCAGTGTGCTGATATCTATGATATCATTATTTTGCAAATACAATTCCTCAAGGCCTGAAAAATATTTCAGAAACGATAGATCTAAAATACCCATCTCGTTTAGCTCCAAGCAGGTGATTTCGCAAACATCTTTTGGATATATATTTCCGTTGCTAATCCCCACCGCCTTACGAACTGCATTTTCTACGCTGCTGTTGGGGTAAACGATCGGGTTTGGGGTAGGCGTGGGTGTGGGCGTCGCGGTTGGTACAGGAGTTGCAGTCGCCACAGAAGTTGATGTTGCAGTCGGTTCAGCCGTAACGGAGATTGTCGGCGCCGGCTGTTTTGTTTGTTTTTCCATCCATAGTTTCATGCCGAAGCCGCCAAGTACAAACGCCGCGGCCACAGCGATGACGATCCATAGCCAGATCATAAACCTGCGCCGCTGGTTCTGACTGTTCTTGATGACATCCGTGTTTCTGCCGCTTCGGTTCCCCGTGCCGCCCGGCGGCAGGCTGCTACGGCCACTATCCAATCCTGCGCCGGTCGGGTTGACAGTCAGTTGTTTCTTCAGATTTATCTTTTCAGCGGCTTTCTGCAACGCATTATGCATTTCTTCGGCCGTGTGGTAACGCTTCTTGGAGTCAAAAGCACAGGCTCTGCATATCACTTTAGCCAGCTCAGCACCGCCGTCCACCGGCTGCGGGATGGGTGTTCCGCGAAGCCGCGTCTCCAATGCGGTATTACGCTCCGCGTGTGTGGGCACCTCGTCGTTCATAGGCAGAAAAGGCAGCCGCTGCCGGTTCAACAACCGGTGCATCACCAGCCCGAGAGAGTACAGGTCGACCGTTGCGTCGTACTTACCTTTACCAAGATAGACTTCAGGAGCCATAAACACTGGAGTTCCCTGCTTGGACAGGTGGGTCGCGGTTTCGTCCAAGCTGCGAGCCACGCCGAAATCGCCAAGCTTGTAATCCCCGAACTGGGATATAAAAATATTATCCGGCTTGATGTCCCGATGGATTACATACACCTTGGCGCAACGTTCGAGTGCGTCGCAAATGTCGAGGCCCAGTTTGACCACGTCGCCCACGGTCATGCCTTCCCGGAAGCGTTGGTTCAACGGTGTCAGCAATTCCATGCGGATCAGGATATCCCAGCCGATCTCGTCCTTACGTTCGAGGATCAGATGATCCTCATAATTGACGATATGGCTGTTGCCCCGAAACTGGCTCATCAGGTCGATTTCCTCGCGGAACCGATGTACGTTTTCCCGGTATAGCCGCTGTACATCGTTCTCCATCAGCCCCTCAGTGCGATATTCTTCCAACTCCGAACGATTTTTGGGCAGTGTGATCCATTTGAGAGCGGCGTAAATGGTCTTACCCATTTCTTCGCGGCGGATACGATAGACCTTACCATAGCTGCCTTCGCCGATAAAACTATCCAACACCCAAGAACCCCAGAAGGGCTGTTGAGCGGTTAAGCGTTCGGGGAAATCTGCCATAGGGACGGCCTCCTTCGGTATAATAAGTCTCTGCCGGTACGAGTCTGTTATATGCAATCAGGAAATGATTGGGTAACTACCTATGTCTTTCCACAGGCGCAAGCATTATGAAACCATAATGGATCATCCGTACAGTCATTGTAAAGAAAGTACAGGTTCATTCCATCAGATGAATATCCTCCCAAGCAATCGTGTTCGCAGGCTCCGCGCGAACGATAAACGATTGAAAATTCACTACCGGCAACTCATTGTGGAGACATCCAAAATAGTTTTCATACGTCTCGATCCCAACGCTTATGGCGTCCGCTGGCGGATTAAACATATTCAGGATGTACTTCGCCTTTGCCCCCGCTTGCAGGGAGCCTATACTGGCTTCTTCCGTTAAGCAAACCTGTTTCAGGTGATTTTCCGCCGCGCTTAGTACCTGATCCGCATGTTTGATATTAGTTGATAGACCATATACCCGCTCAATCAGATGATTGAGGGATACGAGGTAGCTTTCCCAGCAGAAACAGATATCTTTGGTTTCCGCGCTTTTCTCAATGAGGTGATCGTCCAGCAAGGCAAGCTGCCGGTACACGTCCATAAGGACTGAGGCAATCGCTTTGAGCCGATGGTCTATTGCGAGGGCGCTGTCCGTTTGCCAGCGTATTTGATTCAAAACGACTTCCTCCTTTCCGTTGCTTCTTACAGTAAATCCGTACTGTACCTGTTCAATCCGGCGATCGATCTTGCCTTACGACAGAGGGACCGTCCTCACGATAATATATCAAATCCGCCGGTTACTTTTCCCGGGTTTCCGATTCGTCCGTTGGATCCTCGTCTTGCATCCCGGCCGCGCACCGAGCCAGTCTGGATGCAACGCAAGCCAACCCGGAGGCTAGTTTTCGCGTGTCATATTCCAACCCACCCAGCGCGTCGATCAATGCGTCGGCTGTTTTCCCTTGTAGGTTTTCGCCGACATCGGCACATAGATATTTCCAATCTTCTTCGGACAGTCCCCTAAGGATGAAAGCCGCAGCGCCGATACTGTTCGAGAGACTTCGTATATTCTCAATGTCCTGAATCATCTAATAAACCTGCCTTCCTGTTACAGAGTTATTATAGAACCGGAAACCAAAGTTCGGGCGTATAATGACCGAATGCGGGATTGAAGGAGTGAATGGCAGTGCGAAAGTAGTCCTAATCCTTTGATCTGGGTTTTCTACTCTGGTATTCATTTTCACGGAACCATTGTTCTGCCTGATTACCGTTCATTTCCGCGATCCATAGCGGAGATCCTTGCGAGCGAATACCGAAAGCACCTTTATCGTTGCGTAAAACGGATTTGATCTTCTCTATGGGTGTGTCTGTTCCCTGAACGCTGAGTCGTTTTCCGCTGAGCGCTACGATCCATATCCATCCTTCCGGCGAGCTGAGCAACAGGAAAAGATGATTATCCACCCTTATATCCAACCCCCATCGAGTCTGGGCAATCCTATAAGCTATGTGATCCAACACTTCATCAATAGCCGTCTGCTTTTCGTTAAACCATAACAACCCTTGCCCGGCCAGCCAGTCGCGACCCCCGTTCACATCCATTTGTGCTGTTTCTATGGGCAGCATCCACGCATCCTTTACGCCTTTGTACTGCAACAGGAACAGCCAGCTTTCCACTGGAAGGACAAAAGCGATCTCATCTGCGAGCATCGGCATCACAGATCCTTTCCTCTACGGATTTTCGGTAATTCCTTGAAATAGGAATGCGTATGCCGCCGTTTAACTCAAGTTCCATATTGGGGAGGTCGACGCTCGCAATGCTGTTGATATTCACGATATAGGAACGGTGACACTGTATAAAGCGCTCGTCCAGCATGGCTTTCATTTCATGCAGGCTCTGCGTTGATACGATGCACTGCAACTTCGTATAGATGTTGACTTTCTTCTCCATTGCTTCGATATAGATGATTTGATAGACGGATAATCGGTATGTTTTGTGCCGGAATGTGAGGATTATCTTTTTTGTGTCGTTTACTAATGCTTCTTGATAGTCTTCCAAAATTCGTACGTAATTTTCGCGTATCTTTTCCATGTCTACGGGGCTGGTCAGAACTGCGGAAGGCTTGATTCCCGTATTAATTAGGAACGCCAATATGGAAAGATCGTCCAGAATGAGAACTAGCAGATGATCCGTGCTGGAAAAAGTCTGCTTAAGTGAAAGTATTTTGGCCGGAGGCACCGCATGATCCATGATTTCTAAGGTTAAAAAGTTGGTATCGTCCAAACGGGGAAGGAGACGGGCAACCTCGATAAAACAATCGGTTTGCAGCAGTACTTCGCAATCTATGCCCATGGTTGAGCAAACATTTACAGCGGCCTCTGCCAGATCGTCACATGTTTTTCTGCTGGATGCACAGGTAATAACTGAAATCATGGGATCACACTCCCTTCAGTGCATTATTTTTACAATTATATCACCGAAATATTGATAATGCCATGAACGACTGAAGATTTATTCAACGATTACAGAGGCTTAGAATCGAGCGCATTCAGGCGTTTATCAACCGGCAGGTCAGGTATGGATATCACAGTTTGGAGGCTTACACAAAATCCGGGACGGTCTCGGACACTATCTGTTTGTCCCAAAACTTCTCGAAGCTGTCCGCCTCAGCAAACTCCATATCTGTTTTCAAATGCTGGAAATGCGCTTTCCCGCAATCAATTTTCAGGTTTTCTGTGCCGCGCCGATCCTCTGCCAGAAGGCTCGTCTTCGTTTCGATCACGAAATAAAGCTTCTGTTCACCATCCTGCTCGATCAGCACCGCCCAGTCCGGGTTATAGGTACCCAGCGGTGTAGGAATCGTGAACCAATCCGGGAGCTTCGCATATAGTTTGACAGCTTCGTTCGCCTCGAATTTGCGGGCGAAATTCTCTTCGTTTTGGCTGTCATACACCACATACTCATAGACAGATTTCCAACTGGCGAGCATATTGCTTTCAAGATAACCGGCCAATTCCGTGTTTTTAAAAGCTCCTGTGCGTAAAACTCTTGATCGCCCAGTCTGGTATACTTGATGCCATCCACAAGCATTCTCCGCATAACGGAGGAAATTAGGCGCACTGATTCCTCCATGTACCGCTGGGGATTTTTACCGAACTGATCCTGCCCCCAAGCGTTGTACCAAATTGAAAGTTAGTCAATCTGGTATTGAGTGTCCCCCGAAAATAAGTCCAGTTTCAATGAGAAAAATCAGAGTCAACTGTGCCCATAAGCCGCATAATTCCTGGCGAATTCGGCCGGCGGCAGGTATGTTAGTGCGCTGTGCGGACGATACTCGTTGTAATCATTTCGCCATCTTTCCAGCTTTTCCTTTGCATCCTCCAGAGACATGAACCAGTTTGTGTTCAGGCATTCTTCCCGAAGGCTTCCGTTGAAAGATTCAATGTGAGCGTTGTCGGTTGGCGTACCGGGTCTTGAGAATACTAGCTGGATCTTTCGGTCATAGGTCCAAGCATCCAGAGCACGGGAGATAAACTCAGGTCCATTGTCCACCTTGATGCATTTGGGGGTTCCGCGCTCCTTGGAAACATGCTGGAGGATCGCACAGACACCCTCCCCCTTGATGGCCTTATCAGCAAAGGTCGCCAGGCACTCTCTTGTAAACAGGTCAATCAGCGTCAGTACCCGGAAGCGCTTGCCATCATACAGTTGGTCGGAAACGAAATCCATGGCCCAGCATTCATTGGCCGCCGTTGCCTCACTGTGCGGTTTAACACGGTTTTGGTTGGCTCTCTTGCGCCTGGTGCTATTGCGCAGGTTGAGGCCTTCGATCTTGTAGAGCCGATAGACGCGTTTTACATTGATGGCCCAGCCCTCGCGCCTGAGCAGCACGTGGATCCGCCTGTACCCATAGCGCACGCGTACAGCCGCGATTTCCTTGATCCGCATTCTGAGAAAGGCCTGCTCATCTCTCCTGGGACGGCGCCGATAGATACTGCGATTCAGCCTCAGCACGCGGCAGCAGCGACGTTCGCTGGCCTCGTAGACCTTCTCCAGATAATCGACCGCCTCTTTCCGATCAGCAGGCCTTACCATTTTTTTGATAGTACGTCCTGCAGCATGATCTTGTCTAGGCTCAGATCCGCCACCAGTTTCTTGAGCTTGCTGTTTTCTTCCTCCAACTGCTTGAGCCGCTTGAGGTCGCTTGGCAGCATACCCGCATACTTACTGCGCCAGCGGTAGAAAGTCTGCTCTGCGATCCCCAGCTTGCGGCAGATCTCAGGCACTGTTGTGCCCAGTTCTGCCTGCTTGAGCGCGTAGGCAATCTGCTCCTCCGTGTATCGGCCTTTCTTCATTTTTCACCCATCCCCTTACTTCTTTTGGTAGTCTATTTCTCTCTTTATCTTTGGACTACCTTTTTCGGGGGCAGGTCAATTTTTTTGCACCCAGCTCAGGAAATCCCACATCAGCATAACCTGCCTCTCCCGATCCTTGATACGCTTCTTGTATTGCTTTTTGTAGTCGGCGGTAAGCGTGGAATCAAGTGGAATTATGCCTTCCCCTCGACTATCTCTTTCAAAAATTCCCGGCGACCATAGAAACAAAATTTCCTTTTATACATGCCGATCCATGACTTGATGGTTTGCACTGGCACCAATAGTCGTTGGTTAATATCTTTCAGCCTCAGCTTCTCCTCAAAGTACATCACTATAGCCTGCTCCCGAGCAATATGTTCGTGCATGAAAACACCCCATGCAAATCTATTTATCATGCAAAGGGTGCTGTTTTCCTGCCTGATTTCAGGGGCTCGTTCAGCTGCCTCCGGGGTGTCCATTTATGTACTTCTATCTGAGCCATAGATTTCATCAATGTTATTGACAATGAATGGGAACAGAGTATCATTATAGAAATGGCTATTTCATGAGGAGGAGCTATATGAGAAAACGTGTCAAGCTGATATTGATATTTTTCGGCCTTGTTCTAGTTTGTTTGATGCAGTTTATATTTTATAGTACAATATCGCTCGCGCAAGAAAGCATAGGCTATTCTCAAAGTAATCTCAATCAGTACATAAACGACCCTGCTGTGGACATTGAAACACTACCTCTTAACGCTATTAAAAATCGTGTCGAGAAATATCGGGATTCGCTGTTTGTAGATTATAGGAGAGAACTCGTTGCATATGGTTGTATGGATGAGGCCACAATAGATTTTTGCGCAAAGGTGCTTTATGCTCTTGACAATGATTCCTTTGTATCACAAACTGCTTCAAGAAACGGCAATCCAAGATTAAAGGATTGTGTGACACACGAACAGATTTTAATGTACTCGGTTACGAAACATGAACTAGATGTTATTGTTAATAAAGACAACAATCCTAGGATACTATTGCTGAATACAACGCCAGAAGTTGATCAAGGTATTAAAGATGCGATCAATTGGTTTATCAATAATGGTGCGCCAGATATTCTTGAAAGCATGTATTACAATGGCTTATGCATAATTATGCCCATATATGATCCTCACCACGGCTTTTTCTTGTTTGAAAACGGAGTGATAACTCCGGAAATATATAAGAATGCAAATCGAGAACTCTTGCCATATAGAAAAGACGGAGGTTTGTGTCAAAATTTCATTAGGGGTTTCCTTATTGAACCCTACGGAATTGCACACGACCAAATACAACAAGCGCTTTCACTTCCCATTCTTGGACTTGAACAGAACCTGAATGTTGAAATCGTAAAAGGTTACTTAGGTTCATATACTGCCTACCAACTGTTAATGAATAATCATGATGTAACCTATGCTATCCTTGCTGATCCTCTTGAAGGAGAATCCTTCATGGAGTCATATGCAAGGGGAGAGATATTGAATACGGAGACATTTTCAGATAAACAGTTCAAACTGGCAGAACTTTTCATGAAAGCGAATTTGATCGACCCCATTGGCTTCGACAACTGGACAACCATGGAGGAATATAATAAACTTAACGAATACTATCATATTGAACTTGAATGGCTCCAGTATCCTACGGATTTATGTTATTGTCAAAGTGACTTCTTCTTTTGTGCGAAACTGCTTTCGGCCATTGACAACGCTTTTTCTTACTCCCGAGTACCAAGCAATACAGCGTTCCAAGCTGCTGATTATTTTGATCGAAATAGCATTGTTGATTATTTTCACAATGGGAAAGGTCTTAATATTATTTATAATCCTGCTAAACGAGCTGGGTTGAAGCTAGGGCTAGTAAATCAACAACCCGTGATTTGCATTTCACATTGCACGTCAAATCTTGAGAAGCAATTTCGTACTACGCTGAAAAACATCTCCAAGGAGCACCCAAATATTTGGTCAGTCCTTGTTAAAAAGGTTTGGTTCTGTTTATGCAAAATCAAGAATTTTCTGGAGATCAGCCCGGCTTTATTTATGATAATGGTCTATTAGTATACGATTGTAATAAAATGCAGGAAAAGGAGTTGGGCCGAAAAAACATACAGAGTGCACTATATGATGAATTATGTAAGATTGCTGGATTCTGAGCTGTATGGGTCGGGGATGCGGACGAAAAGTGGATGAGCCCCAAGCTTTTCGTCCGCACCCCCGTCTCGATTGAAATGCATCTATTCTCAAAACGCATTTGTACGAAGTAACCACATCTTTGAAACCCGAGTATTCCCGCACATTCTCCCCACCCCTAAACTCAAATTCAATACTGCCATCTCTCCCAATAACCCCCCTCACTACCAGCAGACGCCAAAGCTGCTCATCCCAAGCGTCAAGAACGAGCGGGCTAGTCGCAAGCGCGTCGATGAACCCCCGCAACTCCCGTTCGCGATTCACCTTGTCCGCATGCTCGGCGTTCAGCTTCTCAAGCCGTGAATTTGCCTTCTGATGCCTGTTAACCAAGCTATCGTATGGTGACTTGAACTTGATATGCAATGAACATTGGACTAGCTCCACTCCTACACGATTCACCGTTTCAGAGTGCACCCACCCCCGATTGTATCAACAATATCAGCATTTTCCACTTGAACACGCTGAAACCAGACGGTTTCAGCGTGTTTCTTTTATTTTACCGCACTCCCCCACCCCGCAATATCCGTCCAACCGAACCTTGCGTTGATGCTTGTTATTAAATCCAGCAAAGGTATGGGGTTTCGTTTCCCATTTGTACATCTCGCCTGTTGCGTTCTTCATCCCGTCTCAAACGCCCTGTTTGCAATCCCGGTCTATGGCCGGATGCCATGCAGGCGTCGCCCTGGCGCAAAACATGGAACCTTGCTGTATCCGTACGTTCGTTGCGGCTCCAAAACGGTTATCGATCATCGCGCTGTTTGAAACCGCATCAAGGATTCTGTCATCTTTGAAAGCTTCTTGCCTTCAATGGCTTGTTCTTTCTGTCAGGCGGCAGAGGCTGCGTTGTCAACGGCGGTTGATCCTGTCCAGCAATTGGGTTGTGTACAGAAGCGTTTTCGTTGGGCAGGTATCCACACAGTGCCCACAACCAACACAGAGGCTGTGACGCACAGGCTCCTTTTTTTCGGCATAATTCCTGACGTCAATCGACATGGGACAAATCGCGGTACACCGGCCGCATTGGATACATTGGGCGAGGTCGGTCTGAATACGTTGTCCGCCGATTTTCGCAAGCACGGATAAAACCGTACCCAATGGGCAGTAGTAACAGTAGCCTCTCCCAGAAAACGCTACCCAGAAAAAAATCGCCATTAAAAGGTCTCCCGTGAGGTACATATAGGTTTCGGCTTTTGCCAATGCGGCTCGCAGCGCTGTGGGTGTTATGCCCAGCAATGAGGCCGTCCACCAAGCTGAAAAGAAGCAAGCGGTAACAAAAAATACCCATCTTGCTGCTCTCAGTATGGATTTCTGTCGTTTGCTGGGTTTATGTGCGACGCCCAACAGGGGCATCGCAGGCTCAAACACTTCAGCCGCAAAGCCATTAAACAGGCAAAGCATCGAGCACTGCAAACGACGGCCAAACAATGCTGTACCCGTAAAAATGAAAACCGTTGCGATTCCGTAAAAAATGAGCACGCCAACAACTCCGGCCGGCCCCCACAAGGGAGCACGGCTTGTGTAGAATGCAGAGGTGCTGTCCAGAAGTTGCAGCGGCGTTGTGGTCCAAGGCAGCGGCATCGTAAAGAAGTACCACTCGCTGTTGCCGGTGGTCAGGGGCAGGACGATGTGCACCAAAAGGGCTGAAACGATGAATCCGACCATGTTTCGGACTCGAAGCGTCGTCCGGCCTGTGCTTTTCACAATCTTGATCGTCAGGATACTGGCGACGATGATAAAGCCTGTCTTAATACCGTTTTCGTAAAATTGCCAAAACCAGGTCAGAAACCTTGCCGTAGCCGCGTCCGCGCGAGGCGCATACCCATAGTTCAGGCCCGCGATGATGACGCATAGGATAATGTAGGTCCACAGGATCACTTTTAGACCCTTCCCATAGATAGCTTTGGTTTTCATAATATCGCTCCGCTATTCAGTTGTTGATTCGTCAAAGTCATTATACCATAACGCCGCAGAGACGGTGAATCCTCCGTGAAACAAAGCGTTCAGCGCTGTGTTCTCTGTGTGCGGATGTTGACGTAACCGACTTAAAACAGGAGGATGGATCCCTTGAAAGGAATTTTCCCTTCGAGCTCGAATATTGACCGGAGGTATTTCCATCGATAAAGTAACAGAATGCCGCACGGTACCGGAAGGTTCAAAGCGTCCTGCTCAGTTGTGTCCGGTTCTGCGTATTCAAATGCGGACAAGATCACTACATCTGAATACAAAAGTGAAGGTGGTTCAATTGCGTTATCAAAAGGATCAGGATGCCGACAGTTCGAAATTACAATTGCAGGATATGCAGTATGATGCGTTGATTATTGGCGCCGGGTTATCCGGGCTGACCGCGGCAAGCCTGTTGGCAAAACGCGGGCTGCATGTAGGCGTTCTGGAGCACGGGGATACGCCCGGCGGTTCTTGCGGTATTTTCAAACGGCAAGGTGCGACCTTCGATCAGGGTTCATCCATGTTATACGGATTTGGCGAGCAGGGCTTTAACGCGCACCGATTCGTGATGAACTGCCTGGAGGAACCCATTGATGTAATTCGGCATGAAACGCTTTATACGGTTCATTATCAAGGCAGAGCGATCCGCTTCTGGCCTGATGTGAACCGGTTTGTTGAGGAGCTTTCCGAAGTTTTCCCAACCGAACGCGTGGCAATACGCCGTTTCTATACGGATATGGGGAAATTATACCAACACGTGATGGCTGAAACCCCCAACTATACCTCGCCCGACGAAACAGACCCCATCGCGGGGGGAAAAGGGTTTATACGTCATCCGCTGAGTTATCTGCGATTTCTCAGCTATCTGAACATCAGTGCGCATCGGCTGCTTGCGCGCTATTTTCACAACCCGGAGATTTTTCATTTTTTTGACAAGCTGACTTCCACCTACTGTTACGCGACCGTTCAGGAAGCCCCCGCCATACTGGCGGCCGTCATGTTTGTGGACAACCATGTTGGCGGCAGCTACTACCCAGCGGGTTCAACGCTCTTTTTACCGGGTAAGTTAGAAAAAGTGATTGAGGAGCATGGAGGTGAAATCCGCTATGGTTGCACTGTAAAAGAAATCCTTTTTGAGCATGGAAAAGCGATCAGCGTCTGCGCGCAGGATGGATCCATTTACCGTGCGCAGGATGTGGTGTACTCCGGTACGGTATGGAATTTATACGGCTCGCTGATTCCCGTTCACGAAACATCCGAAGCTCGCCGACATTGGGCGCAGTCCCAAAAGCCCACCTACCCAAGCGTTGTTCTGTACGCGTTGGTGGATCGTGATCGGATCCCGTCGGATACGCAACCGGTGGAGATGCTCGTGGGCAATCCAGCTTCGATTGACGAGAGCGAGGTGACCGCGTATATTCCCAGTTTGGACGATCCGTCCATCTGTGCGGCTGACGAGCATGTGATTGAAGCGATTGGCCCCAGTTTCGGAATCTGGGAAAACCTGACCGGGGAAGCCTATCATCAACGCAAAACTGAGGAACGCGACCGTCTGTTGGCAATTCTCGCCCGAAGATTTCCCGGTATTGAAAACCATGCGCGCTACACAGAGGTTGCCACACCGCGCACCATTGAGCGTTACTGCCTCAAAAACGGCGGCGCGGTGGCAGGCCCCAAACAGATGCTGGGCCAGCACATGTTCAAACGCTTACATATTCGCACACAATGCCGTAACCTCTACTGTTGCGGCGAGTCAACCGTGATGGGTACGGGCACGCCGACTGTGACCACCTCCGGCTTGAGCGCCGCCAACGCCGTGCTCAAAAGCCACGGACTTCAACCGTTCACTTATCAACCAAGTCAAAAAAACTATGTGCGGGTTCTCGCGCCCAATCCAAAGCCGGAAGATGTGTACCCGCAGCTGGAACCGATGCTTCGCGCCCTGATGGATCAGGCCAACGCGTGCCAATTTTGCGAAAAACCGCGCTGCCTCGACCGTAAGGTTTTGGATGTTCCCGCCATCCTGCGGCGGGTTGCGGTTGGTAATGTTGCGGGTGCGAAAAGGGTCATGGGCAGCCTTCCGGATCACGCGCTTTTAGAGAGCGCCGAATCCCGTTGCATCGAGAATACCCGGATCAACAAGCCGGTGCCCATTCGTCAAATATTACAGCAGTTATCGCAGATGGAGTAGCTATCATGGTTGAGATGACGGATATTCTTGTGGTTGGCGCCGGTATGGCGGGATTAACCGCCGCAGCCTATGCGGCCAAGGCGGGGCGCGCCGTGACGGTTTGCGAGCGCGCCGAAAAGGTTGGCGGACTTGTGACTGATTTTTCCGAGCAGGGCTTTCACTTTGACGCCGGGCTGCGTGCCGTGGAAAACTCCGGCGTCGTTCAGCCCATGCTACGTGATCTCGGGCTCCAAGTTGCCTTTTTACCCAACCCTGTGACCATTCGTGTGCAAGACCGGCAACTGCGGCTGGATCGTGATGGTCTTGCGGAATATGGCGCGCTGCTTACGGGGTTGTTTCCCCATAACGCATCGGACATCCGCGCGATTGTGCGGGAAATCGAACGCGTAATGGCGATCATGGATGTTTTATACGGCATCGACAACCCGCTTTTCTTAGATATAAAGAACGACCCCGCTTATCTGATCCATACCCTTCTGCCCTGGCTGCTTCGGTACAGGCGTAACATGCGCAAGGTTGAAAAGCTGCAGCAACCCATCGAAACCTACTTAGCCCGTTTCACCAGCAATCAAGCCTTGATCGACACCATTGCCCAGCATTTTTTCCGAAACACGCCCAGTTTTTTTGCGCTGAGCTACTTCGGCCTGTATCAGGATTACCAGTACCCACAGGGCGGTACGGGCGCGCTGCCGATCGCGATGGCGGAATTCATACGGGCAAACCATGGCAAAGTTCTCTGCAATACGGGTATCGTGAAGATTGATCCCGTTGCAAGGGTTGCCGCAACCGAAGCGGGGAACGCGCTTCATTATCAGGCAATGGTGTGGGCCTGCGATCATAAGGCCTTGCATAAAGCGGTTGCGGAGGATTCCTTCCGGTCGAAATCATGGTCGGACCAAGCAGAAAGGATCGCGCATGCACGCGGGGGTGATTCCGTGCTCACGGTGTTTCTCGCGTTGGATCTGCCTCCGGCGGAAGTGGAGCGGGCGTTTGGAGCGCATTGTTTCTATACGCCCAGCACGGAGGGTCTTTCCAGCCTCGGGTTAAATCGTTGGCAGGAGGCCGCTGACACGACGGAGCGCCTCGAGGCAATGACGGCATGGGTGATCCGCTATCTGACCCTTACGACGTTTGAAATCTCCTGCCCGGTTTTACGGGACAGCACACTGGCTCCACAAAACCAGTGCGGCCTGATTGTGAGTACATTGTTCAGCTATGACCTGACCCTCGCGTTCGGGCAGCGCGGTGGGTCGGAAGCTTTGAAAAGCTTATGCGTTGAGACGATAACGGACTTGTTAGCGGCAGCAATGCCCGCAGTTCGCGGCAAGGTGCTGTATGCTTCCTGCGCAACGCCGCTGACGTTGGAGAAATATACGGGAAACACGGATGGCGCGATTACAGGTTGGGCGTTTACCGGCACTATTCCCGCCGAAGCTCGGTTTGCCAAGATTGCTCATTCTGTGCGAACCCCTCTGCCTCATGTGTATCAGGCGGGCCAATGGTCGTTCAGTCCCTCCGGCTTGCCGGTTTCAATCATTACTGGCAAGCTGGCTGCGGATGCGGCGCTGAAAAGCCTGGGAAGAAAAAAATGATGACCGCTGAATTATGGTTTGGGGCCATAGGCCTCGTAGTCAGCCGCATCCTGTTTCGGAAGTTTCCCATGCTGCCCAACCATCAGCAAGGAGGGCATGCAAGCGGGTTATCCGTCATCATTCCTGCACGCAACGAGGCGCACAACCTGCCCAATTTATTGACCGACCTTGCCGGCCAAACCATGCAGTCGTTGGAAATTCTCTGTGTTAACGATGATTCGGAAGACGATACGGCAACCGTCGCGGCCGCATATGGCGCAACCGTCCTTCAGGCTGCCGACCGGCCTGCGGGATGGTTGGGCAAGGCTTGGGCCTGTGAGTGTGGAGCGCGCTTTGCCAAGGGAGAGTACCTCCTTTTCATCGACGCGGATGTGAGACTGGCTCCGAATGCGCTTGCCGCGTTATGGGCCGAGTATAGCCGCAACCAAGCAGTCATATCCGTTCAGCCCTATCACAGCGTTGCCGGCGGCTATGAGCAGCTCGCGCTGGTGTTTAACCTCGTTCAGGCTGGCGCAAACGGCATGTGCCTGCCGCGTCAGTCGGCTGTGGGGCTTTATGGGCCGCTCATATGGATCAGCCGGGCTATCTATGACCAGGTTGGCGGTTATGCAAGCGTTCGATCCTCAATCGTTGAGGACGTTGCCCTTGGATCACGGCTTCTATCCAACGGGTATCCGCTTCGCCTCCTCGCAGGCGGCGGGGAGGTGCGCTTTCGAATGTACCGTGACGGCCTTGCCTCGTTGGTGCAGGGATGGACAAAAAATTTCGCCGCCGGCGCTACCAAATCACCCCTGTGGCTTACCCTCCTTGTTTTTTTATGGGTGACAGGCTGTGCCGCCGTGCCGCTTGGGCTATTCCTATCCCTATTCGCCGCGCAGTGGTCCGCAAGCGTCTTGTTTAGCCTGCTGTATTTGGCATGGGTCAGCGAGATGTGGCGTGTCGGCCGCAAAATCGGCGGCTTTCAGCCCTTTGCCTTTGCTTTTTACCCATTATCACTTGGCTTGTTTGTATGGGTGTTTCTGCGCTCGACTGTCAAGCGGCTGCTCAAACGCCCGGTGCAATGGAAAAACCGAAGCATACCATGGGGGTGACGATTCAATGCAGCTAATATACTTACCTGCCCCGTGGACCCTTGCCCTGTGCTTTATCGGTTGGTTTGTTTTCCAATCCGGGGCAGCTTGGCTCTGCTTTCATATGCCCGATCCATGGTTCAAAGCGGATCGGTTTCCGTTCCGCGCTACCCGATGGGAAGCGGACGGTCGGTTATTCGCCTTCCTGCACGTGCAACGCTGGAAACGCTGGTTGCCGGATGGCGCGGCAGTGGTCAGCGGCGGATATCGCAAGAAGAACCTGACGGACTTCTCCGCGGAAAATTTGGAGCGGTTTGTGGTTGAGTCCTGCCGCGGCGAGTTGACGCACCTTTTGGCTATTTTTCCCTTCTGGGTTTTCGGGTTCATTGGCCCTCCCATCCTGCTTTGGATCATGCTTGCCTATGCGCTTGCAGTTAACGCTCCCTGTATCATCGCGCAGCGTTACAATCGCCCGCGTATCCAGCGCCTGCTCAAACTTTATCAATGCAGAGGCAGCGCCCGGTGACCGATCAATGACGAAACGGCATTCCTGCCGGGCTGTGGATCGCAACCCCCACGGGCTCCTGTTCATCCCTGCAAAGAGATGCTATCATTCGCATGAACAAAACACGCAACGCCCCCGAATGCTGTCCGGCTTATGGGGGCGTTGCGCGTTTATGAGATTAAGAACGGAATGAGGATCAACTGAAAGCCAACCCGCTCATATGTTCAGGCTACAGCATTCGTTGTCTGCGAGGTAAATCGTTCAATTCCCGGGGTTGAAAACAAGCCGGCGACTATCATCACCGTCAGTTCTCTATCCGCCGATCCTCTTACGCGCATCGCGGGTTTACCGGTTACTTTTCCCGAACCTCGAAGGCGATGTTATGCTCCTTGGCATACTGCTGTGCGAACGAGCCCTCGGGAGCCACCAGCGTAAGAGCGGTGTTCTCCGGCAGCGCAAGGTCGCCGATCGCCAATACGCTGGCCGGCAGCGTGAGCCGCGTCAGCGAGGTGCAGTCGCAAAGAAGATTGTCCGCAAGCGCCGTGATCCCCTCGGGAATCGTGATCTCCGTCAGTTGGTCACAGCCTTGAAACGCGCCAAGCCCGATACTGGTAACCGTGGACGGGATCTTCAGCGATGTGAGGCCCTCGCAGCCGAAGAACGCCGTATCGCCGATGGTTAGCAAGCCTTCGCTGAGCGTGACCGTTTCAACCGGGCTGAACAGGAACGCGTCGATGGCCAAGGTTGTAATGCCTTCAGGCACGGTTATTGTAAGCAGCGTGTCCTGTGGGAAGCAGTACGAGTCCACCGTGGTGACCGTCAATCCATCCAGCGTAACCGGCACGGTGACGTCTGTTGCTGTTCCCTGATAACGCTCAAGCGCAAGCGTTCCGTCAGCTTGTTTCAGGTAGAGCCAGTCGCCTGACGAAACGGTATCGAGTTGCGACAGCCGATCATCGTAATTCGATTCGGCGTCACCCTCATAATCGTCCGCAAGCGCCATCTGCAGGGGTACCAGCGCAATCATCAGCAACAGAAACAGCACACAAACCCGTTTGCACACCATGAAAAACACTCCTCTCTGTTTTAAAAGCACAATCCGCCTGAAAACCGTCCCATGTGGTCAAGGGGTGCACCGCCAACGCGGTTAAACGCATTCATCAGATGGGATTCGTCAACCAGTAGCTGTTCAAGCTGTGAATGATCTTCGTGCAAAACAGGTTGGGCTGGTAATGGCGCCCACGATGATGCTTAGCCAGTCATTGTTTGTGTTTCGGCGTCGTAAAGCGCTCCCAGCAGACGGAGGTTTGCCAGCGGCGAACGCATAAGGTTTGTTGATTGTATACTTCCGCTTTGTTAAGCTTTTCCCTGCTTATTCGGCCATAAATATATGCCGATAGGTCAAAGTGCCTAACCGATCACAATCGGATGGTAATATCTGAAAACCGGGAAAGGTACCCGACTATTTTTCAATGATATTTCCAAACGGCCGAGCCGTCAAAAACTGTTTCTGGGGTTAAGAAGCCGAGGCTTGTCTGGTCGTTTGATGATTTTAGCCCGGATGGAATTTGACGACGGCGGTTCATCATGATATGCTAACGCTCAGTCATTGCGTACCATCGCGGTTACAACGGTAACAGACAGGATGAATGCTATGGAAATAAAACGTATTCCCGAAAATAAAAAGCAGTTTTTGGATTTACTCTTGCTGGCTGATGAACAGGAATCCATGATAGACAAGTATCTGGAACGTGGAGACCTCTTTGCCCTGTATGATGAGGGCCTGAAAAGCGTGTGCGTCGTGACCCATGAAAGTGATCGCGTTTGCGAGCTAAAGAACATTGCAACATACGAACAGTGGCATGCCCATGGGTATGGCAGCAAACTGCTGCAACATGTATTTGCCTATTACAAAGGCAGGTACAAGACCATGACGGTGGGCACAGGCGACAGCCCATGGATTTTGCAGTTTTATGAGAAGAACGGGTTTCGGATTTCACATCGCCTCCAGAACTTTTTCACAGACAATTATGATCACCCCATGTTTGATAGTGGCGTTCAGTTGGTGGACATGGTCTATTTGAGCAGGTTTCTGTGACATCGGTCGATACGCGCGTTGTAGCGAGTCGCATATCCGCCGGGGAGCGGCACAGGTTGCTCCGTTTTGACAGACTTTTTAGAGGGTAAGCTTGATTCATCTCTATATCCTCAGGACGTTCTGTCATAACAGGATCGGCAACAAGCGGAATGACTGTTCCATAACGCCGTAGAAGCATCGAAACCCCGGTGAAATCAAAAAGCTGCAAGTTTCATTGGCCGATTGTGAAACAACCGTTCCCAAACAAGATGGCGGATATCTCAAAAGGATTTTCTCAATTCGAACGCGAAAAATTCCCATAGCATCCTGGTCGTACCCCTCTGTTTGGTATATGTAGCGATCCCATTGCCAACGGCACTGGTCATGGCGAAAAGAACAAAATAGCTCCCCTATCCGTAAACGCCTGCTACCGCCCGCAACCGAAGCCAAAATTCTCCCAATTGTCTGATTACAGGGTCGGAATCTCGGGTATATGCGGGGTAGCAGTTTTGTCGGGCAGGATCAGCGGCATACTGCGCAACAAGAGGATTGTATGGAAAAAGTGCCTATGGACAGAACCAAGAAAGGATCCAACAAGCTCCTCAGCGTGTTGTAATCGTGTTCCCTGAACCTTGAAGCTCATCAATACCTGCGTGTCATTTGGCGCTGGCGATTCAGTGTATCCCTTTCAGGAGGTTTGCTGTGAACAAGAAACATTTGTTATTACCGCTTTTTTCCGTCGTTTTTGTTGATATGCTTGGCTTTGGGATCATATTGCCCCTGCTGCCCTATATTGCCGCCAACTGGGGAGCCACACCCGTTATGATTGGCTTCATCAGCGCTGCCTACCCGTTCGGTCAGTTTATAGGAGCCCCTTTAGTCGGCCTCTTTTCGGATCGCTTTGGAAGAAAGCCATTGCTGCTGTTCAGTATTGCCGGAACCTTTTTGTCGCTTGTAATGCTTGGGTTTGCGCAAAGCATTGCCGTCATTATGATCAGCCGTTTTTTCGACGGGCTTACCGGTGGAAACATCACGGTTGCTCAGGCCTATATTTCTGATGTGACCGATGAGAAAGGCCGCGCCAGGGGCATGGGGATGATCGGCGCCGCGTTTGGCTTGGGTTTCATTCTCGGCCCTGCTTCCGGTGGGTATTTAAGCCAATGGGGCTATGCGGTGCCCGCGTTTGTCTCCGCAGGTTTATCGCTCATGAATTTGTTTATGATTTTCTTCCTGCTTCCCGAATCGCTCCCGAAAGAAAAACGGGTACGCCATTTATCTGAAGCCAAACGCAAGCATCCATTGAACGGGCTTGCCGCTGCGTTTGCCAGACCCATTGCCGGGCCGATCCTCAGCAGTATAATTGTTTATAGCCTGTCGATGGCCATGTTTGAATCCGTATTCTCATTATTCACCAAACAGCGGCTGGCGCTATCGGCGCAGGCTACGGGGTTTATACTGGCCTATGTTGGCGTTCTGGTGGCAGGCGTTCAGGGCGGCGGAATGGGGGCGCTCACCAAACGGTTCCCGGAGAACGTGCTTGTCCGCTTTGCCCTGATTACCTTAACCCTGTCCTATGTTGGATGGGCTCTTTCCCCAAACGTAGCGGTTTTGATGGTTGTGCTGGTTCCTTTGTCTTTATCCAGCGGTATTCTCAGCACGCTGCTCCGGTCCAGCTTATCAAAGGCTGTTCCAGCCAATGAAACTGGCGAGATCATGGGGATATCCGCCGCAATGGAAAGTATAACCCGGATCGTAGCGCCGGCATTGGGCGGTTGGTTAATCGGCAGCCTGTCATCGGTTGCGCCTGGTATCTTATCCGCAGCGTTGGTGGGGTGCTTGACCGTCTATCTGATATCGCTCCAAAAGAAGCATCGCCTGCCCAATCCTGTTGCAGAAGCAGACTTTTCCGAAATTGGAATCGATGTGTTCGGTCGCAGCTGTTTTTTAAGCGATCCCGGCTGTTCAAAGGCAACATCATCGGAAAGCGAGCGGATCCAGTCTGCGGATGAGAACAAGTGAACGCATCAAAAGCAACCAACTTGTTGGCGGCAGAAGCTATCGATGAGTTTTACGCAACGATTGCAGCCATACGATCCATCATGCGGAAGGAAGGGTGCCCATATGATCCAAAATCAATGGTATGCTGTGCTGAGTTCAAAACAAGTCAAGAAGAACAAAATGATCGGCGTAACGCGCTTGTCAGAAAAGCTCGTTTTCTGGCGAGATAACGGAGACATTGTGCATTGTATTTTCGACAAATGCTGCCACCGCGGAGCTTCGCTCTGCGCCGGGAAGCTTGTAAATCATCATATTGAGTGCCCGTTCCACGGGTTTGTTTACGACGGCAGCGGAAAAGTGATCCGTATTCCGGCTAACGGTCAAAACGCCAACGTCGCGGAGAATTACCGTGTCAATGCCTACCGGGCGCGGGACGCATACGGCCTCATTTGGGTGTGGTATGGCGACTATAACGCAGATTTGCCGGAAATCCCGTTTTTTGAAGAGCTTACGAATGGATTTACCTATGGCGAGATATCCGAAACCTGGAGCGTCCATTACACGCGAGCCATTGAAAACCAGCTGGACGTTGTGCATCTTCCCTTTGTGCATAAAACGACCATCGGAAGGGGCAACAAGACGCTCGTCAACGGTCCCGTTGCCAAATGGAAAGAGAATCGCATGACCTTCTATGTCAAGAATGAGGTGGATCGCGGTCAACGCCCTGAAAAGCCGGACGAAGTGGAGGATTTCGAAAAGCTGTTTCATCTGCAGTTGCAAATGCCAAACATCTGGCAGAACATCATCTCAGATCAGCTCCGCATCTTTGCGGCATTTGCGCCGGTTGACGAGGAAAACACGCATATCTATCTGCGCTTCTATCAGAAGTTTATGCGCGTTCCGCTCCTGACTCAACTTGTAAACGATATTGGAGCCATGATGAACCGGGTCATTCTGCATCAGGATCGCCGAGTGGTACAAACTCAGTTGCCCAGGAAAAGCGAGCTAAAAATGAAAGAAAACCTCGTGCAGGGCGATTTGCCCATTCTCGAGTTCCGTAAGCGCAGGGATCAATTGAGGGAAGATGCCAGGGCAACGCCGCACAAAACTGATGAAGTGGAATCAGATCACTTGGTTTCATAAAGCTTTTCAGCGCAGCGGCAGGGAACGTTGGCCGCTTCCTTTGAGCTTTAGACTCCCCTCTGGCTAGTAGAAACCTACGATCGATGATTGTCGCATTGCGACGCATGCCAAAAACGGATGAATAAGTCGCAGGGTTGCCGGCAGGTTTGGAGCAGCCGTCATCCAATCATTGCCCTATAATGAGCCATTAGCATACTGCAGAGGGCTATTTCAGCAATGCCAATTTATGCAACGATCCAAACACAAGCAGATTTATACAGGCCCAAAACTCCGCCTTGCGGTATTCCAAAGCCAACATGGCGTAAGTGCCAAGGAAGGGAATCGCTTTTTATCAGCATAAGGCTCTGCGGTACACTTCTCAAAAGCTGAAAATTTGGATTCGATACAGCCGCTGGCATGGATGCGCAGGCGCAATTTTGGGGTAGGATATGCGGAATAACCCTATTCATTATGTAACCATCGGGATGTTCGTTCAGGCGGATAGATCCTCTTAATCATGGTTGCAAGAAATACATACTGATCCTTTGAAAAATAGTCCGCATATTTCTGGTACAAAACACGTAGGGCTGAAAGGCTTTCATTTTTCAAGGCATATTCGTTGATTTTATCAAAATTAGCGGAGAAAGGGATCATACGTTCAAACAAGATACCGATCAGCTCATCAATCATCTGATCCACATGAACCAGTGTCAACTTACGGACTTGATAATTCGCTAAAATCACATTCATATTCCCGGCGGTGGCGCGATACAAGCTACACAAAACAACTTCAGAAAGCTGATTGCGAAGTTCGGAAAAGGTGGCTTCCCTTGGATCGTAATCCGCCAGAAGCCTCACCACTTCGGTTAAGAGCGATGTAGATTCCAACAGAAAGGGACCAATCCACGGCAGCATAACTTCCCGAACGGTTTCAACATCTGATTTTGTATACAAGATAACGCGGTCACCCTTTCCGTGTAGCATATAATGAGGGCGCCTCGGGATGAACGTAGCTTACCCATCAGGCTGGCGATCGGTCATTACCGTATCGCCAGCCTGCCCGATAAGTCAATTTAACTCCGTTCTGGAAATCAGCTTAGCCCGCACCATAATTCGCCGTCCATGGCTGACGCCCTGATACTCTTGACAGGAAAGCAAGGTAAGCGCGGGGTATATGGTTTGTCCAGTCACAGACCAATCGTCTGAATCAATGGTTTTTACGCTGACAACGCTATACTTAAAACTGCCTTGCGTATCGGTGTGCAGGGTGATTGTATTGCCAGCCTCAAGTTCGTTGATTCGGTGAAAAAAATCCTTTGATCCGGTTCGATGCGCGCTGATACACACATTGCCGATTTTATCCAACCCTGGCGCTTTGGGGAACATTGCTGCGCCTCTGCGCATGCACCAATACATATCATCAAATGATTTGGATTGAAGCACGGCGATTTTCAAATGGATTGCCGGGATTTCCATCAGGTAGGACGTTCTTCCATTTATTTTTCCAATCGCGCCCTCGATTGGGTCCAGGTCAGACAAACCCTCTGTTTCGTCGGGGCTTTGACCCGTCAGGTCCTCGCCAAGCTCGCCAAGATCGCCCAGCAAACCGGGACTGCGCTGGGCTGAATCCAATTCCTCAGCCGAATAATCGTAGGAATCCGCTACTTCCATTTGCGAATAGGAGACTGACTGATACGCTAATGTATCGGGAACCTCCAGGGCTTCGGATACCGCATTGGTTGTTGCCGATGCTGTCTGGTAATAGATCGCTTTCAGGATCAATGGCGTTGCACATAGGATCAGCCCGATCATGACAAAGGAAAACCCCAAGATTTTAAGCCGGTGTTTACGCCGAGCCTTCTTCAGCCGATTGCTCATCATCGTTTCTCCTCATTGGACACGCTCATATCCGGATCGCTTCCACAAGGGAAGCGATCCGGAACCAGCGTATAACTGGTTATCAGCCTCTGCGTAATCTGCTTTTTCGACGGTTCAATACCATGAGGATGATGCCCGACAGAGCAATCAGCGCTCCGGCAAGGATAAACGGCGTATCGTCCTCGCCGGTAACAGGCAAGCTTTTGTCCTTTTCCTGATTTTGGACGCTGATGCTTCCCTGTTTGCTGTTCTGGCTAAGCGTTACAGCCCCGCTGATGGTTACGGTATAACTCACGGCGTTCAGTTCCTCCACCTGATACTTGCCGTAGAGCAACCCTTTCAGGACAAGCGGATTTGCGTTTGTAATTTCCATCAGTGTCCCGCTGGGGTAACTGGGGCCTGTCACTTTAACCACAAAGGTTCTGGCTGTCGTTACCGTTGCGCCATCGTAGCTGAGCAGAATCTTCGTAATCGTTAACTGACCATCCAGCAAAACCGGGACGGTGGCGGACGCTGTGATCGACTGGGTGAGGGGTACGCCGTTTTCTTTCGTGATCGACGCGATGTTTAGCACGCGATCCCCATTGACAGCGCTGGATGCCGTAGTGAGCACCAACGCGAGGGTTACGCTTTTGCCTGCCGGGATGTCGCCGATCTGCCAGGTGTTAGTCGCTGTACGATAGACGCCGCTGGCTGTTTTCGCGCTTTTGAAGGTGGCGTTGGTGGGTAACGTTTCCGTGACGACAACGCCTTTCGCAATGCCTGTGCCGCTGTTGGCAACGCGAATCGTGTAGGTAATGTCGGAACCCGGCTGCGTGCTGGTCTGCGCGGCTGTCTTTGTAATCGTTAACAGAGGATTGCGTACCGGCGTGTCTCTGGAAGCCGAAGGTTTCGGCGACAGCAACGAGCCGTCCGCTTCCGTGATCGAAACCAGGTTATGCACGATATCCCCATTTTTCGCGCTGGTTGCAACCGTTACAACCAATTGCATGGTAACGCTTTGCCCGACGGCAATATCTCCAACCGCCCATTCGTGCGTGGTTGTGTTATAAACTCCGGCGGTCGGGGTTGCGGATTTGAACGTGACATTGCTTGGAAGGGTTTCCGCAACTTTCACCGAGCGGGCAATGCTTGTGCCCTCGTTTGTTACGGTTACCGTATACGTAAGATCCTCGCCAGCCCGCACTTGTGTCTGCGCGGTCGTTTTGGTGATGTCCAGCATGGATACTGTAACTGGCGTTACCACGTCATCTGTTGGCGGCGTTGTCAAGGTCACGCCGTTTTCTCCGGTCACAGTCACAGCGTTCGTAATGGTATCCCCGTTTTGCGCCGTTGCGGAAGCGGTCAATATCACGGTCATCGTTGCATTGGCTCCCGGAGCGATATCGCCAACGCTCCAAATATTGGTTGTTGCGTCATACGTGCCCACCGCAGGCGTCGCGCTCTTGAACGTGGCATTTGTGGGCAGGGTTTCCGAAACCATAACCGCCTTGGCAGTACCAAGCCCGTTGTTGGTAACGGTGATGGTGTATTGGATATCGTCGCCCGCGTGTACCTGCATCCGATTAGCCGTTTTTACAATAGCCAGATCGGGATTTGCGATCGGGGTTACGATGGTATCAGTTGGCGGCTCATTGGGCGGAACCCCGTTTTCTTGGGTAATGGTCGCCACATTGGTTACCGTATCCCCGTCCTGAGCCGTTTGGTCGGTAGTCAGCACAACCGTCATGGTGGCGTTCGTAGCAGGCGCAATATCGCCAACGCTCCAGATGTGCGTGGTTGGGTTATAGGTGCCGGTTGACGGGGTTGCGCTCTTGAAGGTTGCGTTTGTCGGGAAGATTTCCGTTACCATAACCGCACGAGCCGTGTTTTGCCCACTGTTGGTTACGGTGATCGTATAGGTGATATCCTCGCCGGCACGCGCCTGTGTTTGCGTTGTGCTCTTTTCGATGGACAGGATGGCGGTCAAGACAGGGGTTACCACCTCGTCTGTCGGCGGATCCACAAGCGTTGTCCCGTTTTCCTCGGTTATGGCAACCGTATTGGTTACCGTGTCCCCATTTTGCGCCTCTGCGGATACCGTGAGCACAAGGGTCATGGACACGGTTGCGCCGGAAGCAATATCGCCAACGCTCCACACATTTGTGGTGGAATTGTAGGTGCCGCTGGCGGGCGCAGCGCTCTTGAAGGTTGCGTTTGCGGGCAACGTCTCGGTTACCTTGACTGCCTTGGCAACCCCCAGCCCCTGATTGGTTACCTGTATGGTATAGGTGATATCTTCGCCGGAGTTGACTCGCGTTTGCGTCGTGCTCTTCACAATGCTAACATTGGGGTTCGCAACAGGCACGCTCGCTTCATCGGTTGGCGGCACGGCAAGCAGCGCGCCATTTTCCTCTGTTACTGTCGCAACATTGGTTACGTGGTCGCCATCTACGGCTGTGTCGGAAACTTTCATCACCATCGTCATGGTCGCGCTTGCGCTGGGGGCGATGTCGCCAATGGTCCAGACGCGTGTGCTCGGGGCATAGGTTCCGTTGGAGGGGGTCGCGCTGATATAGGTTGCGTTGGTCGGCAACGTATCTGTCAGCTTCACCGATTTGGCGGTAACCAAGCCGCTGTTGGTGACGGTTACCGTAAAGGTGATATTCTCCCCGGCGCGTACCTGCGCTTGCGCGCTGCTCTTTACGACGGTGAGCACAGGCGCGCGCACCGGTATGACCGCGTCGTCGGTTGGGGGATTGGCTAACGTTGCGCCATTTTCTTCAATAACCGTTACCACATTGGTAATGGTATCTCCGTTTTGCGCAGTCTGCGATGCGGTAAGCACCATCGTCATGGTTGCGCTTGCGCCCGGAGCGATGTCGCCGATGCTCCAGATGCGCGTCGCCGCATTATAGTTGCCTCTGGCGGGGGTTGCCGATTTGAAACTTGCGTTGGCCGGCAAGGTTTCCATCACCTTGACCGCTTTGGCCGTGCCCAACCCGTTATTGGTTACAGTAACGGTATAGCTGATATCTTCACCCGCGCGGACCAGCGTTTGCGTGGTGCTTTTATCAATGGCCAGATCAGGGTTCAGGATCAGGGTTTCCGCGTCATCCGTGGACGGAATGGTGGGCGCGCTGCCATTTTCCTCCGTAACGGCCACCACATTGCGCACGATATCTCCGCTGGCTGCGCTTGGCGAGGCGGTGAGCACCAGCGTTAACGTAGCGTTTCCGCCTGCCGCGATGTTCCCAACGCTCCATACGCCTGTTGTGGGGTTAAAGCTGCCCTTGGTGGCGTTATAGCTCTTATACGTTGCGTTTGTGGGGAAGGTATCCGTCAGTTTCACATTGTTGGCAATGCTCAGCCCATCGTTACTGACGGTGATGGTATAGGTAATGTCATCCCCGGCGCGAGCCTGCGGCTGCAGCGTATTTTTCAGCACGGTCAGGGTCGGGTTGTTAACCACCGTATCGACACTATCCGTCGGGGGATTCTCCGGGGTTTTTCCGTTTTCCTGACTGACTGTAGCGGTGTTGGTAACAATATCCCCGTCTACGGCCGTTGTGGAGGCTGTTAGAACGAGCGTGAGCGTTGCGCTTCCGCTGGCTGCGATATCGCCAATGCTCCAAATATGGGTGGCAGCATCGTAGGCGCCGCTGGTCGCGCTTGCGCTTTTAAAGGTTGCATTGGCAGGCAAGGTTTCTGTCACCTGCACCGCCTTGGCAACGCCTAGTCCACTATTGGTTACCTTAATGGTATAGGTGATATCGCCACCCGCGCGAACCTGCATGATGGAAGCAGTTTTCGATATGGCGAGTACCGGGTTCATAACGGGCGTAGTAGCGTCGGCAGTCAGCGGTTCCGCCAGCGACGACCCGTTTTCTTCAGTTACGGACGCCACATTGTGCACGGTATCGCCATTTTGCGCGCTGGCAGCCACCGTGAGTACCAGATTAAGCGTTGCGCTGCCACCCGGCGCGATATCGCCGATGTTCCAAAGCGAAAGGAGACTGTTATAGGTGCCTGCGCTGGGCGTTGCGCTCTTGTGCGTCGCATTAGCAGGCAGTATATCCGACATCTTTACCGCTTTGGCTACGCCTGTGCCGCTGTTGGTAACGGTAATGGTATAGGGGATATCTTCGCCGGCGCGTACTTGCGTGGCGGTTGTGGTTTTCGTGATGGAAAGCACTGGGTTTTGAACGGGCGTATCCACCGTATCGGAAGGGCCAACCTGCGGGGTGGCGTTTTCCTCCGTAACGGTTACCAGATTATGCACGATGGCGCCGCTCATGGTGCCAGGCGCAACTGTCAGCACAAGCGTCATGCTCGCGCTGCCGCCAGCAGCGATATCCCCGATGCTCCATATGTTGGTGACCGCGTTGTAAGTGCCTGTATAAGGCGTTGCGGATTTAAACGTTGCGTTGGCAGGCAAGGTTTCCGTTACCTTAACGCTTTTTGCAACGCCAAGGCCAGTGTTTGTGACGGTCACCGTATAGGGGATATCCGCGCCCGCGCGGGTAACGGTTTGCGTCGTGCTCTTGTCAATGGTCAGGCTCGGGTTTTTGACCGGCGTATCCACCATGTAGCTGATGCCGGTTTGCGGCGTTCCGCCTTCCTCGGTGATGGCGGCGGCATTGTGTACAATATCCCCGTCAACGGCGGTGGCCGCGACTGTGAGCACAAGGTTCAGGGTTGCGCTGCTGCCCGGCGCGATATTCCCAATGTTCCAGACGTTGGTGGCCGGGTCGTAGCTGCCGTTGGCCGTATTGGAGCTTTTGTACGTTGCGTTTGCGGGCAGGGTTTCCGTCACCTTCACCCCGGTTGCCGCGCCCAGGCCGCTATTGGTAACCACGATTGTGTAGGGAATATCCTCACCGGCGCGCGCGTCGGTAAGCAGGGTGGTTTTCTTAATGCTGAGCGCGGCTGTTGGCTTCTTTTCGTTTGTAACGGTAATGGTTCCCGTTGCGCCGCCAACGCTCAGGGTTGCGGGGCCGGATATGGTTACGGTATAGGCGTCCGCGTTGGATTCGGTTACGCTGTAAGCGCCATAGATCAGGTTTTGCAGTACCAGCGGCGTGCCGTTTACCAGGGTAAAGGCGGTGCCACTGGGGTAGCTTGGCCCTGTAACGGTGATCGGGAAGGACGACGTATCATTCACGACGACGCCGCTTTCGTTTTTGAGCACCTTGGTAATGGTGAGCGCGCCGTTGGCCTTCTCCTGGTTGGTAAACGCTACGGCTTCACCCGCGCTTACAGTGCCGGAGACGGTGCTGCTCTGGGTTGCGGCCGCGCCGTTTTTCGAAACGGTTACCGTATAGTTGGCGAGGTTTGAACCGGTTTCAGTAAAGACGTACGTTGCGCCAATGGGAACGCTGAGGATTTGCACGGTATCCCCATTCTGGAAGGTCAGCGCGCCGTTGGTAATGGTACGCCTGACCCCGTTTACGCGCACTTCTCCGTTAAACAGCGCGTCCCCCACCTGAATGGTATAGTAGAAATCCCGTTTGTCCGTAATTGCGGTTCCGTCGCTGGCTAAAAGCGTTTTGCTGATGGCCACGTCTTCCGCGGTTTGGGTCAGGCCGGCATTGCGAATGAAAGCCGAATCCGTTTGCGATACGGTAAACGTGCTTGTGTATCTCATTCCGCTTACCAGCTGGCTGGCATTCTCGTTGCTGTCATCCCCGGGCGCGGTGGTATTATAGCTGCTTGGTGTATCCACCAGTACGCGGTACGTACCGGCGTGGTAAATGGTAAACGAATAGTTGCCGTCGGCATCCGTTACGCCCGTAATCGGGTTCCCATCCAAATCCAGCACCGGTGTGCCATCTGCTGTCTGCAGGCTTACAGGCACATTTGCCAATAGACGTTCGGCGGTTGGCGCGGTGTTATAGATACTGTCCTGATTTTGATCCACGAACACCTTGCCGCTTACCTGATAGGTAACGGTGTGTAAACGGCGGGCATTGGCTTCCAAATATTCGGTTCCGTTCTGGGAAACGGCAAAGGTGTTATTGGCATACATGTCGCTTGTCAGCGTCATGTCGTCAACCGCGGCGGCGGGCACCGTGAAGGTGACGGTTTCTTCCGTAGGCAGCACGGTACCTGCATTCATAATGATTTTGATGCCGCGCATCGCGCTGTAATCCGAAACTGAGGTGGTCCACCCGGACTCGGCCGCATAGTCCCCCGGCGAACCGCCCTGGCTGTGGTCATGGGTGGTATAGTAGATGGTATAGCCGGCCGGCCCGGTTACCGGCCCCGTGAGGTATACTGGGAACTCCGACCCTCTGGGCACAAGCCCGCCGCCAAAGGCGATGGTATAATCGCCCGTATGCGGCAGCACCTCCAAAGCCACTAAGGAACTTATATCCCGCGGGGATTTGTTGGTAATGGCCAGTTGATAGCTTACAGCGCCACCGATTTCCGTGGTGCCGGTGGAGAGCATGTATCCGCTGTCCAACCCGCCCTTGACAAGCTTTGTGCCATACAACTCCTGCGGGGGCACATACTCAATCGGCGCTGTTGCTTTAGCGACCATCTCGCTTGTATTGCCGTCGTTATCGAGGTCGTAGGTATCCGCAACGCCGTTGTAAGCAGAAATCTGATCCCTGCTTGTATCGGTTCCGGTGCCGTTGTTATCCCAAATAAGATATGCGTTATTGATGTTTGTGCCTTCTTCCATATCTCTGGTTGCTATTGTGTTGAAGTATACTCCAAATTGTGCGTTACCCGGATAGGTTCCTGCATAAATGGAATCATTGCAATGCCATACCAGCGCAACATTGCCGGTGTTCTTATAGTTTTCGATAATCTGGGGTTCTTTATTAGTTAGAGCGCTACTATTATCTGCAATTTTGGTGGTTGACCCAGCTACGTATTCCAAACCGGGGGGTAGAATATCTACCAGAGTAACGTCGACGATACTCTCGCCCACAATTTGCTGATCGTAAGCGGATGTACCTGCATAATATATGGCAGACCATGTGCAAGTGCTTCCGTTTGTAATTGATGATTGTGCTGTGCTTTTTCTAAGTACAGCGACAGGATTGTACGGAAGAAACTGCATAGTTGACCGGGTAGTCGCAGAAACCACATCGGTGAAACCTTCATAATTTGCTGTATACGATACGCTATTTGTAAAATTGTCAACTGATTGATCCCCCGTAGCATGCGTGTTCTCCGGATCAGTCATTTTTACGTGAAGCAATATGTTTATGGTTGAAGAAGGAAGTAAGTAACTCCCTTCATCTGTCGATATACGAAGACGAACCGTGCCTGCCGGAACCGGATAAGCGGTATGATCCGTACTGGGAATGGAGGACGCAAAAACAGTCTCATTACCGTTGCCATCGATTGCTGTGTATGACACAGTACCAGCAAAGCTACCATTTGGTGATTGTATCGCAAGGCTTGCGTAATCCAATCGATCGTCAAGATTAAAATCCTCAAGTACAACATTTTCGAGATTTAAGTCGACTGCGGGATTACTCAGAGTGAAGTACCATTCTCTGTTAGCAGTTTTGGACAGCATGCTGTCAAAATAATAAGTTACTGGGGCCTTATTAAGAGTTCCACTATATGAGCCTGTCTTTAGTTTAAAAGTTATTGAATCGGTGGCCGTGTAGACATCTTCATAATCCTGGCCGTTATCAGGTTCATATGTAATAGTTGCGCTGTTTGTAAAGGTGGTTGCGGTACTTGCACCTGGAAACTTTAGTTTGAGTGTTGGAACAATGCCTGTTCCAAGGAAGTCAGTATATGAACCATTAGTGTAATAGTATAACATTTTATCATAAACATAAGTCACAGTAGTTGCGCTGGTTTGTGTCCAACCGGGGTTGGCTGCTGCATCAAATACCGCACCTTCCGGCAGTACGTCTGTAATAATGATTTTCTTTGTCCTTCGTTTCCCAAGCGATGCATTGCTGAGACCATTATTAATCCCCATATAATACTGGTAGGCTTTTAAATAAGCCCCATCCGTAGAGATCAACGTGGAATCATTGGGGTCCGCTGTACCGCCTAAATACGTTCCCCCATCAGCGCCATTTAGGTTGCCAGCGTCCGTTACCATGCACTTAGTCATATTGGGTTGCACGACTTTCCAAGTGGTGGTCAACGACGCGGTGTACAGCTCAGTATTTTGCGCATCCAACAGTTGTGCATTGGCTACAAGCGCATAATTGCCCGGGGTATCATATGGCTTTGTCGTCAGCACAATGGGAATCAGGAAGGACGATCCGTTGGGGATGCTGCTGAAGGTATAATCAATGGTGGTTACACCCGCAGCCGTATCTACGTTGATCGTTTTAATCGCGGAGGAGATATCCGGCGCGGAGAGCGTGTCAATATAGGCGTTGGGGATCGTGATTCTGGCGGTAGGCGTGTGAAGGGTTTGCGATGCGTCGATGCCGGAAGCGTCGATTAACACGTTAAAAACCGCCGTTTCACCCGTTAAAAACTCCGCTTTGCCATCCTGTGACGTAAATTCAAAGGTAATCGCAGCCCCCGCATCAAGCGGCGTAATACTGCCGAAAAGCGACGCCATCGCCGGCGCGGCATCCGCAAGCTCAAAGACAAGATCAGCAGTAAGCACATAGCCTTCGGTTACAGCGCCCGAATCGGCATCGCTAAATTGAACTAAAGCCCAATCGTCCTCCATGCTGAGCACTACCAACGCAGTTCCGTTGGCAAGCGTCAGCAGCACATCCGCATCCGCGCTGGCCTGCGAGTATAAAATTGTTTCGCCGGCAACTGCTTCAACGGTTGCGGTATCGGAAATCCCGCTGGTCTCAGGCACGGGCGTTTCTGCCAGTACCGGCGCGGCTTCCTGCTCCGGCAGCTGGTCGGTTTGCGCATCGGGCGCCTCGTTCGTCAGCGCCGCTACAGGCACATAGCCCTCCACGCTGCTTTGGAGATCAAAATCATCAAACTGAACATAAGCCCACGCATCCGCTATGCTAAGCACTTCCACATCGGTTCCGTTATACAGCGTCAACAGCGCATCCGAAGCCTCGTTGGCCGCCGAATATAAAGCTGTTTCGCCATTTTCGGCCGCGATAACCGCTGCGCCTGTAGTCAGCGCGCTTTCATCGGCAACGGTTTCCGTCGCTTCGGGCGTTTCGCTGTCCTGCGGTTGTTCGGCGGTTTCTTCGTCCGGTTCCACGGTAAGCAGGGATTCCAGCGATGGGGTTTCCGTTACTTCGGGCGTTTCGCTGTCCTGCGGTTGCCCATCGGGCTGTGCGCCGGGTTCTTCGTCCGGTTCCACGGCAAGCATGGACTCCAGCGACGGGGTTTCGGTCACTTCCGGCGATTCGCTGTCCTGCGGTTGCCCGTCGGATTCTTCATTCGTGTTATCATTCCCTACCGTGTCCTGTTGCGGCGCGGTATCCGCAGCGGGCGGCAGGGTTGCCTCATCGGCCGGTTGGGATGCTTCCGCATCTGTCGGGCCAGCCGGGGTATTCTCGGGTGCCGTTTCGGCGCTTTCCGCTGCCGGCGTATAGTTTATGGAGGACAGGATAAGCTCCATACCATGATAGCTCCACGGATAGGCTATACAGCCGCTGTCAGCGACCGTATCTTTCGCCAACTCATTGTTAACCACCACAGTTTGCAAACGAGCCTCGGAAAGATAACCGCTCATAACGCCGTCATCCGTAACGAACCATACGAGAACGGCCGCTGCCTTACCATCACGCTCCACATAATCAGTTGCGCAGAGCAGTACGTTTTTACCATAGACCGTGCCGACGCGTTGCTTTGTATTCATGCCCGCGCCGCTGTAAAGGCCAGCTTTGTGATCCGCAGTTAAAACATAGGCATACCCTTGATTGGCAATAGTCTCCATTATGCCTGCGGGAACGGCGACAGGCGCTTCTTCGCTTGCCGGCGCCGCGGTTACGGGGGCTACTTCGCCAACCGGTTCCGTGCTGGCAGTCGGCGACGGATCCGTCGCAGGGGTGGCCTCTGCGGGCGTGGCCTCAATAACAGGCGTTACGTCAACCGCTGTTGGCGTAGCCTCCACAGGGGTTTCTTCCACAGTAGGGATAGCCTCGTCAGCGGACGCATCGCCATCGGCGGGCGACGTTTCCTCCACAGGGGTTTCTTCCACAACCGGTTCTTCCTCTGCGGCAGGAAGCGTTTCCGCGAGGGTCGCCGATGGATTCTCCGTAACGGCGTCGCTCAAAACAACCGTATCCGAGTATTCTGTTTCACTTGCATATGCGTTGCATTTCCGGGTAAGCGGGCGCAAAAGCCAGAAACTTTTCGCCGCTTGCTTCCAATGCCGCGGACAGCGTAGCGCCCACGTTACCGCGCAAGCCGGAATCTACTTTCAGATAGCAATAGGTAATACCGTGCTCCTTTGCAGTACATATGATCTGCGTTACAACTGCCGCGGCCTTCTCGGGCGCTTGATGCCGTGTTTCCGTATCGATCACTAAAACGTCGATATCCTGCTGTGTAAACAGGTTATTATCCATGGCGCTGCTGGTGATCACTTTAAGCCTGACATCGTATCTTGCAAACTGAACGCTTACGTCCAGCGCTCCTGTAAAGTCGTCCGCGATGATGAGAAGCTGCATACCTCACGCTCCTGCGATGTTCTAAATTGAAACATTTATTGGTTACATTGCGAGTCCCCTACCAAATCTGCGGGACAGGCTTTGTTCAGGTTCATAATAGCATACGGAAGGACATCTAACAACCATAAATGACAATTAAAAGTACAATATGTGTTTAATTTTGAAATTCTACGTATTCCGTTTTGAACATATCTATGTTATAATTTCATTAGTGAACATTTTTGAGAAATGAGATGCTTAGCCATGGAGAAAATTCGGGTATTGGGTATTGCTCCATACGAAGGAATGCTAAACTTAATGCGCGCAGCAGCGGAAAAACGCGACGATATCAGCCTGACAGCTTTCGTGGGCGATCTGGACAGCGGCGTGGCAATTGCCAGCCGCTACACAAACGACGATTTTGATGTAATCCTCTCCCGCGGCGGTACGGCGGAGATGATTCGCCAAAAAAGTAAAATCCCAATTGTGGAGATTCCTATTTCGGCCTATGACATTTTACGGTCTATAAACTTGGCGAAAATTGGCAAGGGAAAGTACGCCATTGTGGGGTTCCCGGCGATTACGCGCAACGCGCGTTTTTTATGTGACATTCTGCAGTATCATTTGGATATTTTCACAATCAACAACGAGCAGGAGGCCCGCACGCTCATCTCCAAACTAAGTAAGGAAGGCTATTCCATGGTGATGTGCGATATGATCGCCAATTCCACCGCGCAGCGTTTCGGCCTTCCCGCCATGCTCATCAACTCCGGCGCGGAAAGCGTGGAGGATGCCATGGATCAGTCTGTAAAAACAAGCATGATCTATCACCAGTTACAGGATCGCGCCCGTTTCTTTCAGGGGATTGCGCAGGCGCAGCCTCAGCAGTTGCTGGTGCTCAACAGCCAGGGCGGGCAAGAGTATGCCACCAGCATGGAACTCCTTCCCCAGAAGGTAACGGAACGCATCCTGAACACGCACCCCTATATTGTGGCCGAGGGACACAAGCGGTTTGTTTGCGAGGTGAATGGACGGTATTACAGCATCAACGGTAAAACCGCCGAAATCAATGGTGAAACCTATGTGGTCTATGCGCTGAGCACACTCAAAACGGTGCTTTCGCTTCAAAAATACGGTATCTACCTCGTGGATAAGGAAGAGGCGATCGATCGATTCTTTAACAGCTTCTATGGCATCACACGGTCCACCTCAGCAGAAGGCATTGATGTGGAACAGTATGCGCAAAGTCGGGAAGCGATCTTTGTGACAGGCGAATTTGGCACTGGGAAAGATCAGATGGTACGCTTATTATACAGCCACAGTTCGCTGAGTCATTCGCCGCTGGTGGTGATCGACTGTGCGCAACTGCATTCGCGCGGTTGGAATTTCTTGATCGAGAATAAATACTCGCCGCTGACGGATACGGAAATCACCATTCATATCAGAAACATAAACGCACTTACGGACAAGCAGTTTCTGGAGCTCTTTATGATGGTTAAGGATATGCACACCCATCACCGAAACCGCCTTATTTTTTGCGGTACGACGGATGGTGAAAGCACCTCCGGCGAACGCGCGCGAAGCATTATTGAGTGGTTTTCCTGCCTGGTTGTGAATATGCCGTCCTTACGCAGTAATAAAGAAATGATTCCGCACCTGGCAAGTCTATATATCAGCACGTTAAACATGAAGTATTCCAAGGAGATTATAGGCGTTGAGCCGGAGGGCCTGCGCTACTTGGAATCCTACGATTGGCCGAATAACTATGACCAGTTTAAACGCGTGATCAACGAGCTGGTACTGGCAACCGACGAGTCCTTTATCAAAGCTGAAAGCATCTATCGGATTCTGAAACGTGAAATCCGTACTTTCGGGGAAAAAAAGTCCGATATCTCCACCGTCTCAGATGACATAACGTTGGAAGATATGAATCTGATGATGCTCAAACAGGTGCTGGCGCAGGAGCACGGAAACCAAACCACCGCTGCCAAACGCCTGGGCATCAGCCGTACCACGCTATGGCGTATGCTGCAAAAATGTGTAGACGAGAGTATTGTCAATAAGGAAGATACTGCAAAACAATAAACAGATGAAGCCTTATCCGTTTTGCGCGTCGATAGCCCTTGCATAAAAGCTTTCTGTGCCACCTGAAACAAGATTGCTTCACTGCGCTTGCGCTCGGGTACGAAGATGGGGATGTAGCTGCTGTTACTACAACTGGTTTATCGACGTCCCCTACGTAAAGTTCATGTCAGCGTTTATTAGGCTTTGCCCCATGCCTGTCGGATGCCTTATATGGAATAAAATATAATGTAAGCACCGCGCGTGCCGAAGGCACAATATAGCGCGGTTTATGGATTCAATTCACTTTGCCAACGGTCTGCGGGCTTCGCACTTGCCCCCTTTTCGCTGCGGCGGGGTTTCACGGCTTGCGGAACAGGCCGGCGGCGGCGCACCAATCCAGCGTGTCTTTCAGGGTTTCGCGGAAGGGGCGCGGAGAAAAGCCCAGTTCTTTCGCGGCTTTGTCGTGGCAAAACGCGGCATTGCTTTGCAGCGTGTCGATGCTGTAACGGGTAAACAGCGGCTTCTGGCGCATGAGGCGGTAGTACAGCTCCGCAAACGGCGCGACGAGCCGAATAAACCAGAGCGGCAGAAAAGTCCGGATGCTCTTGCGCCCGCCAAGCTCGTGCAGGGTTCCGAAGATTTCTTCCACACTGATATAGCGGTTCGTTAGCAGATAACACTCGCCCTTTTTCCCCCGGTCGCAGCAGGCGAGGATCGCGTTGGCAACGTCCCGCACATCCACAAAATCATACCCGCCCCGGATACCGGCGGCCAAACGTCCGTCATGCCAGTCGCAAACCAACTGTGTCAAATGGCCGTGGCTGTAATCATTTGGGCCGCATATGCCGGATGGATGAACCACCGACGCGTTCAGGCCCTGTTTGCTCGCCGCTTCCAGCACATACGCGGTTGCCTCGGCCTTGGTTTTTGCGTACAGCCCATCGACCCGTTCGGGATCAAACCGTTCGGTTTCCCGGATGATCTCGCCTTTGGGAAGCGCGGGGAGCGCGTGAACGGAGCTTACGTACACCAGCTTGCGCACAGCATGTTTCAGGCATTGCTCCACCACGTTTTTTACGCCCTCCACATTCACGGCGTGCACCATCGGCTGGTATCCGGAAGCAATGGTGACAATCGCGGCGCAGTGGATCACCGTGAGCGCCGTATCCGCGTCGGTTGCAAAGGCGGGCGCAAGGGTTTCGGGGCGGAGAACGTCGCCGGCGTATACCGAGATGCCGGCGGGCAGCTGCGGGGCATGCTCATCTGCGGGCAGCACAAAGGCGCGCACGGTTTCACCGCGCGCTAAAAGCGCCTGCACCACCGTCAGCCCCAAATGACCGGCTGCGCCGGTTACCAGATATTCATTACGCATACCGATGCCTCCATTCGGAGAGCCTTCACCCTCCGTATCCATGATAGCACGGAATGTTCAATGTGGAACAGGACATTACCACAATTCACAGTTGGTTCACAAAGTGTAACATCTGTCCCACAAGAGAAGCCCCTCAACAAGGCCCCCGCTCATTTGACAGGCTCGGGAGGGTATGCTATTATCATCGGGACATGCAACCCGTCCGGGTGAAAACAAGGAAGGTATGGAATTAATGAAGGTTTCCTTTTTTAACTTGGAACGCCAGTACCGTGATTTGCAGCCGGAAATGGAACAGCAGGTGCTTGAAACCCTGCGCGCCTGCGCCTTTATTGAGGGGCCGGCCGTGAAAACGCTGGAAGCCTCGCTGGCGGAGTACCTGCGCGTGAAACATGCCATCACCTGCGGCAACGGCACCGACGCGCTCAAGCTTGCGCTACGCGCCTGCCGCGTGCTGCCCGGGGATGAAGTGATTACCTCGCCGTTCACGTTTTTTGCCTCGGCGGAAGCGATCGCGGCCGTAGGCGCGGTGCCGGTGTTTGTGGATATTGACCCCGTAACCCTGAACCTTGACCCCAGCCGGATTGAGGCGGCGATTACCGCTAAAACAAGCGCGATTTTGCCCGTCGATATTTTTGGCGTGCCCGCGGAGATGGACGCGATAAACGAAATTGCGAAACACCATGGTTTACGGGTGATTGAGGACGCCTGTCAAGCGATTGGCGCGGAGTACCGCGGTAAAAAAGCCGGGGCGCTCAGCGATGCCGGCTGCTTCTCGTTTTACCCCACGAAGAACCTTGCCGCATACGGCGACGGCGGCATGATTACCACCGATGATGACGATATCGCCCTGCTTTGCCGCGCGTACAAGGCCCACGGCAACGGTAAAAACGGCGCGAAAGCCGCCCGGCTGCTGGGCATGGACGCGGACGACCCCGAACAGAACGTTCAGGGCAAAAGCGATGGGCTTTATGATCCCTACAAATACTACAACTATCTGGTAGGGGATAATTCCCGGCTGGATACGGTTCAGGCCGCCGTGTTGCGCGTTAAGCTCGGGCATCTGGACCGCTATAACGAGCAACGGACCGAAAATGCCCGCCGGTACCACGAGGGGCTTCAAGGTTTGCCGCTCCGCCTGCCGCCGTTAACCCTGCCCGGGATTCGGCAGTGCTGGCACCAGTATGCGCTGATGTCGCAGGAGAAAACGGCCCTGATCGATCATCTGGGCGCGGCGCAGATCGGCACCGGCGCGTTTTATCCGGTTCCGCTGCACCTGCAAAAGGTATTCCGTCCATTGGGCTACCGCGAAGGCGATTTGCCCAACGCGGAACAGGCGTGCAGACAATCGGTCTGCTTGCCGGTGTATCCCGAACTGACCGCCGAGGAATCCGATTATGTGATCCAAACAATTCGCGCGTTTTACCGGAAGGGGTAACGCAGGCCGTTGCAAATTGTTAAAAAGTGGGTCAAGGGATGAAATCCCTTGTCAGGTTCCAAGGGTGAAACCCTACTGCCGCCGCGTAAATCGTTGTGAGTGAACAGTCCGCACTGCCATGAGGCGAGCGGCGACAGCGAATTGGTGGGATTCTTTAACAGCCTGTAAAGGCGCGCGCTTCCAATGCGGAAACGCGCGCCTTTGGCTTATCCTCAAACCCCGCCGCCGCAACGCCGGGCCAAGGGGAAAACCCGCTAGCTTGCGAGGCGAAGCCCACACGGCAGATTGGGAACGCAAAAGCCTACAGCCACGGCCCGCCCGTCACAGCGAGCGCCTTTCGGACGGCTCGCCCGCGTGGCGACCGGCCGCCATGGAGCAGTTCACCTCTTGCCCTTCGCGGCGCAGGTAATCCGCGCCCCAGTCATACATGCCAAACAGTATGGGGCGGATGCTGCGGCCCAGATCGGTCAGCGCGTATTCCACTTTGGGGGGCACAACGGGGTACACGGTGCGTAAAATCAGCTC
>Ga0209098_1000239_pt1 | contig 62358 bp, 44 predicted proteins | sample AD_JPNHW1_MetaG_FD_184429 | JGI IMG/M metagenome (GOLD analysis project Ga0209098, IMG submission 184429) | Active sludge microbial communities of municipal wastewater-treating anaerobic digesters from Japan - AD_JPNHW1_MetaG (SPAdes) (version 2) | ecosystem: Engineered > Bioreactor > Anaerobic...
CAGCAATATGCGCGTCTCCAAGGGACATGGAAGAGCATCGTGAAATCTGTGTTGATATCTCTGGGGGGCGAAGCCGATCTGGCGACGCTTTATGCCGCGGTATCCAAGGCAGCCCCAGAAAAACTGGCCCAAACCAATACCTGGAAGGAAAAGATTCGTCAGACGCTGCAGATGTCGCCTGACGCATTCTATTCAAGCCAGCGCGGTGTCTGGTCTATCGCTGCCTAAGCAGCTTCCCCCTTGCATCTTGCGAGGGGTCTTTCTTCAGTTTTTGCTGAGACCTGAACAAAGATTTCGCTCTTGTGAGCAAACGCCTTCGGCCTGCGATATGTGCCGCCCTCGATCTCCAATGTATCGGAGCTTAACCCCTGCGGGTAACCACCCTGCACAGGGGGTGTCCGCAAACACTAGGAGAAGTAAATGTCTGAGCAAATGACAGTGCAGGACCCGATGAACGTCGATGCCGCTGAAGCGATTCAGTGCCGGTGCGTGAATGGGGACTTATGGGCAGTTGACGGCGTGCCATGCATCTACCCGACGCTGACTGACGCAATCCAGGCAGCAAACGAGTTTCTGGCGGATACCTTCGCGTCCGGATTGGCCTACGCCGACGACGATATCGAAGTCATCCTCGGGGACAACGTTCTCTCGTTGAGTGAAGCCCGTCAGCAACTTATGGCAATCACCCTTCAAGAGGCCGGCGACGTTTTGGAGGCCATTGCCGTACATGGTGAGTATTCGGTGGATACCTTGGTTGATCTGGCCAAGTCGTGTCGGGTCTCCCTTCGCAACTACCGTGCTTCCTGATTGCCTGGCCGAGCTATTCGGCAACTGATCAACCGGTGAAGACCGGCTGAGTAATTCAAACCCTCGCGGGGAATCGTTCCCTGACGGGAGTGTTCTCCGCGCTTCTGGAGAAAAATCATGGTCATTTGGCCAAAAATCGTCGCCGCCGGTGACGAAGGTTGGGACAAGGCTTGTGCCTTGCTGCGAATGCTTCCTTTGGATACTCGCCGGCGTCATGTCGGACGCGCTAAAGGGGAGGGGTTCATCGAGTCGGCCGAGGAGTTTCTTGAACGGCCGAATATCTGGGTGGATAAGAAGCTGGTTCCTGCCCCGTACTATGCCTACCGCCTAGATTTTGCCGTTTCATGCTCAGTTCAAGGCGCCATTCCTGCCGAGAACGAAGCTGAATTGACGGAATTCAAGCGGGTTGTCACAGAGGCGATGGGTACCGATATCACACTCGCAGAAAGAAACAGCCGGGAAGCTCAACGCAAAAGCAGCGACCTGCAACAACGCTGTCACTTCTTCAGGGAAGCTCCTGCTGATGATGGAGGTTTTGATGCGCTGCGGCAGCGGGCCCAGACGGAAAGCGAAATTGCTATTCGGCACTATCGCGCTGCACAGCGGGCCATCGAGCAGCCTCGTCGGCTCAGGGGTGAGGTGCGATGTTCCATGTCCTCACACGAAGAGATATTGCAGCACCTGATTCAGCAAGCTCAATCAGCAACATCCTAGCCACCCGGCCACGATGTGCTCTCAAGAAACACCAGATAACTGATTGATTTTCATGGTGTTTTCAAGCGGTGTTGTCGGAGGGGACGAGCTGCATGCCCATGGCTTTGGCCTTTTGGGCGAGGTTGTGCAAGACCCGCTGGCGGTAGCGCTCCTCGAAGTAATCCTGCCCCCGGTCGGTGTATTCCTGCCCGTGGGTGAGCATGGCGTAGATCAGTCGGGCCAGCTTGTGCGCGGCGGCCGTGACGGCTTTGGGCTTGTCCATGCGCGCGCACATACGTCGGTAGTACGCACCCAGCGCCGACTGGCTCGAACGCAGGGCTGCCGCCGCCAGTCGCAGCGCCTGGGCCGCGCGGTTGGCGCAGCGCTTGGTCCTGCCACTCATGACCTTGCCGCCGGTGATCTTGGTGCCCGGACACAAGCCGAGCCAGGACGCGAAGTGCTTGTCGCTGGGGAACTTGCCCATGTCCGCGCCCACCTCGGAGACCACCACCAGCGCGGTGGTCACATCGATGCCGTCAATACGGGTGAGGTCCACGCCGCACATCTGGAAGAGCTGCGTGCGCAGATCGAACTTGGGAGCGTTGCGGGCTCGCCCGCGCTTCTTGCCCTTGGCCGGTTCGTCCTCGCGCACATGCAGGGCCTGCAACTGCGCCTGAACCTGCGCGTCGCACTCAGCCAGCTGGGTGCCACAGAAATCAAATGCGTCCAGTGCCTGCTTCAGGGCGAAGAGATGTTCAGCCCGCCAGGAGCCTTGCAGGCTCTTGGCGATCTCGTCCTCGCTGGCGTGGATGCGCGAATTCTTGAGCCTGGCCAGAGCCATGCCATCGCGCTCGCCTGCGACGATGGCGCGCAGGATCTTCTGGCCCGTCTCGCCCACCACGTCGGAGATGACGTTGGCCAGTTGGATGTTCATCTGGGTCAGGGCCTTTTGCATGTGCTGCACAAAGCGACCCTGGCTGCGCAGCAGCATGGTGCGCTGGCGGCTGAGCGAGCGCAGCACACAAACTTGCTCGGCCGGGCGAAAGGCGCCGTGCAGCAGGCCAAAGCTCATGAGCTGCTGCAGCCACTGGCAGTCCAGCACATCGCTCTTGCGGCCCGAGACGTTCTTGACATGGCGGGCGTTGACAAGAAGAACAGTGAAGCCGCGCGATTCGAGCAGCTCGTACAACGGTATCCAGTAAACCCCGGTGGACTCCATGGCCACGGTGTCCACGTTGCAGGCGTCCAGCCAATCGGCCAGGCGGTGCAGGTCGGTGGTGAAGCTGGCGAACTCGCGCACGGGCTCGTCGTCGCGGTCTGGCGGCACGGCCACGAAGTGCGCTGCGCTGCCGATGTCGATACCGGCGGCGTTGGGGTGGGTCAGGGAGATGGCCGACTGTGTGGTGGGCCGCTTGCGTTGTGCCATGGCATCCTCCATCATGAGAAGTGGAACGTGGCACCGGCTCGGGTACGTCGTCTAGATCACTCTCTCAAACGGGATGCCCGCGCCAAGCCGAAAAGGCTCGGTGCAGGCTCACCAATGTCGATGACGCAGCCCATGACCACGCTAACCCGCGGGCAATGTGCACCATTGCTACTTCGGTCTTCGCCGGTGCTGCGTTCCACCTTGCCATATTCGGCAGGCCAACGCCACGTGTTTCTTCGGCACGATTTGCGGCGCGGGCGGGCCGATTACTTCGCTAACCCACAACAGGTGTCACGCGCTTGAACCAAAGCACTCCCTTGCCGAACGCCTCTCTGCTGAACCAGCTGTTACGGTTCACCCCCACGGCGCGCATGTTTTTCTCGGGAAATCTCTGTACCCTGACGCAGGGATCCGAGGCTGACGGCCTCAAGCAGGGGACGATGCACCTGCTGAGTCGCGGCGAGCTGCAACTGACGCGCAAGGGCTTTGCGCCGCTGAACGTGCGGGCGCCCAGCGTGCTGTTGCTTCCCCGCGCGTTGGAGCACTGGGTTCAGGGCTCAGGGCCGCAGGGGGTGGACCTGATGTGCGCCACCCTCAGTGAATTGGCGCCGCCGCTGGACATGATCTTGCCGGACGTCACGGTGATTGACTTGACCGCCACGTCATCGCTGCAGCGACCGGTAGAGCTGCTGTTCGAGGAGGCCGAGGCACGTGCTTTTGGTTATCGGGCAGCGATCGACCGCCTGCTGCAATACACCTTCGTGGTGCTTGTGCGTCACCTGATTGATCGGCAACTGCTGTCCGGCGGTGTGCTGGAGGCCATGGTCGACAGCCGTCTGGGTGTGGTGCTGTCCATGCTGCACGAATCGCCAGAGCACGACTGGACGCTTGACAGCATGGCGGAGCTGGCGCACCTGTCCCGGTCTGCCTTTGCCCTGCGCTTTGTCCAGGTGGTGGGCATACCGCCGTTGACCTACTTGACCCACTGGCGCATGGCGGTTGCCCGCAACCTACTCGCGCAAGGGCAGGCAGTGAAGGCGGTGGCCTCTCAGGTGGGCTACGGTAATGCCACCGCATTCGCGCGAGCGTTTCAACGGGCCTCGGGGCAATCGCCCAGCGCTTGGCAGATGGAGCATCTGAGTCAGCCGTAGGTCCATCGCGCCCTGGTTCTGGACGATCGGTGGCGTGATGCGGACGCCGAATGCCGTTGTGCTGTGCCGAACGGACCCGACTTCAGGTTCAATGCCTTGAGGCAGAACTTTGAAGGAGATCACGATGAACCCGAGCGAAAAAGCAGTCCTGGCCGGCGGTTGTTTCTGGGGCATGCAGGACCTGGTGCGCAAGCTGCCTGGCGTGTTGCGCACCCGTGTGGGCTACAGCGGCGGCGATGTGCCCAACGCCACCTACCGCAACCACGGCACCCACGCCGAGGCGTTGGAGGTGGAGTTCGACCCCACGCAGACGAGCTTTCGCGACCTGCTGGAGTTCTTCTTCCAGATCCACGATCCGAGCACCCCGGGGCGCCAGGGCAATGACCGCGGCAGTTCCTACCGGTCGGCCATTTTCTACACCTCGGACGAGCAGCTGGCCACGGCGCAGCAGACCATTGCCGATGTGAATGCCTCGGGTTTGTGGCCGGGCAAGGTGGTCACCGAGCTCGCGCCCGCGGGGCCGTTCTGGGAGGCCGAGCCCGAGCATCAGGACTACCTGGTCAAGCACCCCAACGGCTACACCTGCCACTACCCCCGTGCGGGCTGGAAGCTGCCGCGACGCGAGATCGGCTGACGGCCAACGCTCAAGAACGGTGGGGGTCGGCGCGCCAGTGGGCGGGCCGACCCGGTGTGTCTGTTTTTTTCCTGAGGAGATGGTGATGCAATCCCGGTGCATTCAACAGGCGCCCGAGCTGCGGGTGCCGTGGTGGATCGACGGCGAAGGGCGCAGCATGGCACCGCTGAAGCTGTCCGATCTGGGCGACGGGTTCAAAGTGATCTTCTGCTTCCAGCACTGGTGTCCGGGCTGCCACAGCCATGGCTTTCCGACCCTGCAGAAGCTGATCAAGGCGTTGGGCGATCGCGGCTTCGCGTTTGCCGCGGTGCAGACCGTGTTCGAGGGCGCCGAGTCCAACACCTTCGAGCGCCTGCGCGAGACGCAGTTGCGCTACGGCTTGAACATTCCGTTCGGACACGACCCTGCGATCGGACGCGCGTCGTCGCTCATGGCGGACTACGGGACGCGCGGCACGCCGTGGTTTTTGGTGATCGATCCGCTGGACGAGGTGCTCTACAGCGACTTCGAGCTCGACGAGCGGCAGCTGATCGGGGCGTTCGGCGCTTCGAACGATGGTCTCAAGGCGGCCTGAAGTCATGCGTGCGTCCACACCAAAGGCCGTGTCGGAGCCGAAGACGCCGGGGACGGGCCCGGCGTTTCGGCTGCCGTTTGACAACAGCTTCTTCCGGGACATGCAGGGGTTCTATGTGCCTTGGAAGCCCGAGCCGTCCCCGGCCCCGGCCTGGGTGCAGTTCAACGACGCCCTGGCGCTGGAGCTGGGGCTGGAGCCGGCGACGCTGAAGTCTGCGACCGGTCTGGCGTGGCTGTCCGGCGTGGAAATGCCGGCTGAGGCGGCGCCGCTGGCGCAGGCCTACGCGGGACACCAGTTCGGCCAGTTCTCGCCACACTTGGGGGATGGCCGCGCCTTGCTGCTCGGGGAACTCATCGACACGGCAGGACAGCGTCGGGACCTGGCCCTCAAGGGGTCGGGCCGTACGCCGTTTTCGCGCCGTGGCGATGGCAAGGCGGCACTGGGCCCGGCGCTGCGCGAGTACCTCATGGGCGAGGCCATGCACGCGTTGGGCATTCCCACGACGCGTGCGCTGGCGGTGATCCGGACCGGTGAGCGGGTGAACCGCGAGGGCTCGCCCCCCGGGGCGATCTTGGTGCGCGTGGCGGCCAGCCACTTGCGGGTGGGCACTTTTGAGTTCTTCGCGGCGCGGGAGGAGGAGGTGATGCTTCGGCGGCTGCTCGACTATGCCGTGGCGCGGCATGACCCCGCCCTCGCCAAGCTTTCCGACAAGCCCATTCCGATGCTGGAGGCCGTCTGTGAGCGGCAGGCGCAGCTGATTGCACGCTGGATGGGCGTGGGCTTCATCCACGGGGTGATGAACACCGACAACATGAGCATTTCGGGCGAGACCATCGACTATGGTCCGTGTGCGTTCATGGAGGGTTTCGATCCGGCCACGGTGTTCAGCTCGATCGACCGTCAGGGGCGATATGCCTACGGCCAGCAGCCGGCCATGGCGCAATGGAACCTGGCCCGTCTGGCCGAAGCGTTGCTGCCGGTTCTGGACGCCCGCGATATCGACGTCGTGGAACGGGTGGAACAGGTGGTGGCCGGGTTTGCCGTGCGCTTTGACCGGCATTGGACCGGGCAGCTGCGCGCCAAGCTGGGCTTGGCCGCTGAAGAGCCGGACGACCGCGCCCTGGCGGACGACTTCCTGCAGCTGCTGCAGCGGGAAAAGGTGGACTTCACGCTGGCGTTCCGCCTCCTGTCCGACGCCATCACGGGGCCGGATGCCGCACTGCACGACCTGTTCGGACGGGAGCGCCCGGCGCTCTCGGACTGGCTGGCGCGCTGGCGCCAGCGCATGGCCCGGGAGGGAAGGACCTTGCAGGACTGCGCCGCAACGGCGTGGTCGGTCAATCCCTTCGTGATCCCGCGCAATCACCAGGTGGAGGCGGCGCTGTCGAGTGCCGTGGACGAGGCCGACCTCGGTCCGTTCGAGCGCCTGCTGGCGGTGCTGGGGCGGCCGTACGAGACGGTGGAGTCCGCGCGGCCATTCACGCTGCCGGCCTCGCCCGAAGTGGCCGCAGCCCACCGCACCTTCTGCGGCACCTGATTGGGGTACCCAACGATTTCTGAAAGGAGACTTCGCATGACCACAACGAAACAGGAACCCGGTGTCCTTGGCGAAGCGGCCGCTCCCCTGGGTGTGACCCGGTGGGTGGACGCGTCGGGCCAGGCGCTGGAACACTTCGACCTGGACCGCATGCCCGGCCGGTTCAAGCTCATCTTCTGTTTTCAGGACGCCTGCCCGGGGTGCCATGCGACCGGCTTTCCGGCGCTTGCCCGGGTGGTCGACGCGTTTCGGGGGAGCGACTTCGTCGGGTTCGCCGCAGTCCAGACCGTGTTCGAGGACTTCGGTTCGAACACCTGGGAGCGCATGCTGGCCAATCACTCCCGCTACGCGCTGGGCATTCCCTTCGGGCACGACGCCGGTGACGAACAGGACGGCGCGGGTTCGGAGCTGATGCGCCGCTACCGCAACGGCGGCACACCCTGGTTCATCCTGATCGATCCCGATGGCAGAGTGGTCTACAACCATTTCCGAATCGACGCCGACAAGCTCGTCACCTTTCTCAAGCGGCTGGAAAACGAACCGGCGGCACCGGAGCCTGGGCCCGACATGTTGACTTGGAAAGGAGTGATTCAACTGGTGGAAACGGGCAACCCGACGCCACCGCGCCGAGTTGAGCGCAGCGAAGCCGAGTGGGCCCAACAGCTGACGCCCGAGCAGTTCCGAATCACGCGGCTCAAGGGCACCGAACGGGCGCACAGCTCCTCGATGTGTACGCTGTTTTCGCCCGGGATCTACCGGTGCGTGTGCTGCGGCACTGAACTATTCGATGCGTCGACCAAATATGACAGCCGCAGCGGCTGGCCCAGCTTCACGCAGGCCATTGCCCCGGGTCTGGTGGGCTATCACGGAGACAACAGCCACGGCATGGTGCGGGTGGAGACGACGTGCAACGTCTGCGACGCCCACCTGGGTCACGTGTTTCCCGACGGACCCAAGCCCAGCGGTCTGCGCTACTGCATCAACGCCCTGGCACTGGAGAAAGCATGAGCAGCGAAAAGGTAGGCTTCGCTGGCAGCAGCCAGGGTCTGCTGGTGGGTGTCTTGGAACGCCCGGACCATGCACCGTTACAAGCCCTGGCGGTGTTTGCCCACTGCTTTACCTGCGGAAAGAACTCTCTCGCCGCGACCCGCATCAGCCGGGCGCTGGCTCAGCAGGGCATCGCCACGCTGCGCTTTGATTTCACCGGTCTGGGCGAGAGCGAAGGCGACTTCGGGCGCGGTGGCTTTTCGTCCAGCGTGGCGGACATTGTGGCGGCGGTGCACTGGATGCAGAGCACGATCGGCATGCCTGCACTGTTGGTCGGACACAGCCTGGGGGGGACGGCGGCCATCGCGGCGGCTGCCCGCCTCGACGGCATACGGGCGGTTTGCACGCTGGGCGCACCCGCGACGGCCGACCATGTGCTTCGTCACTTCGGTCCGACCAAGTCCGAAGAGGATGGGCAGATCCAGGTCGACCTGGGCGGCCGGGCGTTCAGGATCGCGCCGGCCTTCATTGAAGAGCTCCAGGCCCAAGCCCACGAGAACCCGGTCAAGGGGCTTCGCGCGGCCTTGCTGGTTATGCACGCGCCAAGTGACGCGGTGGTGGACATCGGCGAGGCACAGGACCTGTTCAAGGCGGCCAGACATCCTAAGAGTTTCATCAGCCTGGACGATGCGGACCATCTGCTCACGCGCCCGGCCGATGCGCAGTATGCGGCTGACCTGATTGGCGCCTGGGCCTCGCGGTTTCTGCCGATGCGAGCCGAGCGAAACGATGCGCCGTCGGACCTTCGTGCGGGCGAGGTGTGGGTGGGGGAGCACGATCACGCCTTCTGGCGATCGATGCGAGCAGGTCCGCACCACCTCGACGCCGATGAGCCCAAGGAAGTGGGTGGTGGCGAACGCGGGCCCGATCCTTATGAACTTCTGCTGATGTCGCTGGGCGCCTGCACGTCCATGACATTGCGCCAGTACGCCAAGCGAAAAGGCTATGCGCTCAAGGATGTCCAGGTCAGGTTGCGTCATGAGCGCGCGCACGCGACCGATTGCCAGGAGTGCGGGGATCGCTCGGGACAGGTTGACCACGTCACGCGGCAGCTCCTGCTGAGCGGACCGTTGAGTGAAAGCCAGCGACAGGACCTGTTGCGCATCGCCGATCGTTGCCCCGTGCATCGAACGCTGGAGAACCATCCGGTGATCACCACCACACTGATTCGGGACTGATCCCAACCACACACAAACGAAGGAGACGGAGCATGAGAGCCATCTGGAAAGGCACCACCATCGCTGAGAGCGATGACATCGTGGAAGTTGAAGGCAACGCCTATTTCCCACACGACGCGTTGCGCCCGGAACATTTCAAACCAAGCGATACGCACACCACCTGTCCATGGAAGGGGCGGGCCAGCTACTACGACGTCGTGGTCGGCGAAGACGTGAACGCTGACGCGGCGTGGTACTACCCGTCGCCCAAGGCTGGTGCGGAGGCGGTGACCGGCAGGGTGGCGTTCTGGCGCGGTGTCGAGGTGCGGCCATGAGCGGGGAACAGAGGTTCGACGCGATCGTGATCGGAGCCGGTCAGGCCGGTCCCTTTCTGGGCGCGACACTCGTTGCCCGGGGTATGAAGGTGGCGCTCATCGAGGAGCGTGACCTGGGTGGTACCTGTGTCAATCGGGGCTGCACCCCAACCAAGACCCTACGCAAGTCGGCTCGTGTGGCTCACATGGCGCGCCGGGCCAGCGAATTCGGTGTGCAAACCGGGTCGGTCCAGGTCAACTTCAGGGCAGCGATGGAGCGCATGCAACGCCGGGTGGAGGAGGCTCGCTCTGGCCTGCAGGCCTGGCTGGGCCAGTTGGAAGGACTCACCATCATCAAGGCGCGCGGTCGCCTGGCGGGCCGTGAAGGCGAACAGTTCGTGGTGCTGGCCGGCGAGCATCAGCTGGTGGCGCCCAAGGTGGTGCTGAACACCGGCACACGTCCCTTTGTTCCGCCGGTGCCTGGGCTGGACGAGCTGCCGTTCCTGGACAACGAACGGCTGTTGGCGCTGCGTGAATTACCGTCCAGGCTGGTGATCATCGGCGGTGGATACATCAGCCTGGAGATGGCTCAGATCTTTCGGCGGCTGGGAAGTGAGGTTGCCATTCTGGAAACAGGGCCCCGCCTCACGGCCCGCGAGGACGAGGACATTGCAGCCGCTGTGACCGGAATGCTGACAGCGGAAGGCATCGAAGTGAACACCGGCGTGCGCATTGAGCGGGTCGGCAAGGCGGACAACGACGCTGGCGTGCGGGTGCAGTTGGCTGGTGGCCGCAGCGTGGATGGCAGCCACCTGCTGGTGGCCACCGGGCGAATACCGAACACCGACTGTCTGGGCCTGGAAACGGTGGGCCTGGAGGTCAGTGCGCGAGGCTACCTGGTCACCAACGACCGGCTCGAAACCGCGGTTCCCGGCATCTGGGCGCTGGGTGACATCAATCAGCGCGGGGCCTTTACCCACACCAGCTACCACGATCAGGACATCGTGGCGGAGAACCTGGCCGGAGGGCAACGCAGCGCCGCCGCGCGCGTCGGCATTTATGCCATGTTTACCGATCCTCCGCTGGCCCACGTCGGTCTTTATGAGGCCGACGCGCGAAAACTCGTGACCGAAGGGCGACGCATTTCCCAGGCGGTTCACGCCATGAAGGACGTCAGTCGCGCGAAGGAAGAAGGCGAAACCGTGGGCAAGATCAAGCTCCTCATCGATGAGGACAGTGGTCATTTCCTCGGAGCGACCATGCTCGGGATCCAGTCGGACGAGATCATTCAGGCGATCGGTCTGGTGATGGCCAGTGGCGGCACCTGGAAGTTGGTCCGGGATGCATTGCCCGTTCACCCGACGGTCACCGAGTTCCTGCCCACCATCATTGATCGACGCAAGCCCTTGACCGCAAGTTCTGGGTGAGCCGGAGGACCCACACCATGCCCATCAACCGCTCATTCAGCGGCCGCAATCGCGATGTCCACAACCACGGCGGTCGACTTCCGCCAGGACAGTCCCTGACGGAAGGTTTTCCCGTGCTGACTGCGGGCCCCACCCCAAAAGCCTTGGCGCTTGGCGATTGGCGCTTGACCTTGAAGGTCGGTGTGCGGCCGGTTCGCGTTTGGACCTGGAGCGAATTCCAGGCCCTGCCCCAGACCGAGCAGGTGGTCGATATCCATTGCGTTACCACCTGGTCGAAATTCGACACCCGCTGGCGCGGTGTGACGTTGGACACCTTGTTGCAGGCGGCCGGACTGGAAGCGCCCACGCCTTGGGTGTTGGCGCATTCTCAGGACGGCTACTCCACCAACGTGCCGTTGGCCGATCTGACACAAGGGCGCGCAATGATCGCAACGCACTACGACGACCGACCGCTCGCGCCCGAGCACGGGGGACCGGCACGCCTGTTGGTGCCGCATCTCTACTTCTGGAAGTCGGCCAAGTGGGTCAATGCGCTGCAGTTCAACGAGCGCGACGAGGCCGGGTTCTGGGAACTGCGGGGCTATCACATGCGAGGCGACCCTTTCAAGGAAGAGCGCTATGGATGAGGCTGTTGGTCAACACCGGCTGAGCTGGCAGACCGCACGCATCGATGCGTTGCAGGCACTGACTCCACGCGTCATGCGGGTGGTGCTGCGTCCTGACAGATGGGTTCGCCCGAGGCCGGGCCAGCATTTGGATGTCCGACTGACAGCGGAAGACGGCTATCAGGCACAACGGAGCTATTCACTCCTCTCACCTCCTCAACGTACCGGGCTCTATGAGCTTGGCATTGAGCGTTTGGACGATGGCGAAGTATCCACCTGGTTTCACGACAAGGCCCAGCACGGCGAAACGATTGAAGTCCTCGGACCGGTTGGAGGTCATTTTGTGCTTGACGAGTCGAACACACGACCAGCCTTGCTGATTGGGGGAGGATCTGGCGTCGTTCCCCTTTTGTCCATGGCAGCGCAACGCGTGGGTGCATACAGCCAAGCGCATACAACGCTGTTGGTTGCCGCACGCCATCTTGACGAAGTGTTGCTCTGGCCCACCCTGCAGCGATGGGAAGCGTTTACGCCGCGGTTTCGCAGCCGACTGGCGCTCTCGCGGGATACCTGTGCCCCGCGCGCACAGGACCACGTTGGCCGCATTGATGGAGCCGATGTTGCTTGGGCATTGCAGCAATTGGGTGATGTGGCGACCGAATCTGCGCAGGTTTTCATCTGCGGGCGTAATGACTTTGTCGAGTCCATCGTTCATATGGTCACCGGGCTAAATGTGCCCGAGGTCTCCATCCGCACCGAGCGCTTCGGAAGTTGACTCTCTTTTTTCTCATCTGCCGTGACACCTGAAGACATCCGCCTAACCCGATACGTCTCTGTCCGTTCGCGCAGCGAACGTCTGTGTGCCCCTCTGAGTGCCGAGGACCATGTTCCCCAACCGGTTTCCGACGTCAGTCCGCCGAAGTGGCACTTGGCCCACACCACGTGGTTCTTCGAGACTTTTGTCCTCGCGAAACAACAGCCGGACTATCGACTGTTCCATCCTCTGTATGGCTACCTGTTCAACAGCTACTACGAATCGGAGGGCGCTCACCTGGCACGCCCGCAGCGAGGGAGCTTGAGTCGCCCGACGGTGGCTGAGGTGATGGCGTATCGCGCGCATGTGGACGAGTCCATGCGCCGTATGCTGAAGGAACCACTGGAGCCCGCGGTCGCGGCCTTGGTAGAGCTGGGCATGCAGCATGAACAACAGCATCAGGAGTTGCTGATCACAGACATCAAGTACATCCTGGGCCACAACCCATTGCATCCGGCGTATGACCCTCTGGGCATCGGTCCCCAAGATGTGACGGCCGAACATGATGGAACCTGCCCACCACTGGACGATTGGCTTAGCGTCGAAGGGCAGACGATTCGCATGGGCCACCAGGGGCCAGGGTTCGCCTTCGACAACGAGTCGCCATCGCATTTGGCGCTCATTCAAGGAGTAGACATCCGTGTGGCGCTAGTCACCAATGATGAATACCTTCAGTTCATGCGCGACGGAGGATATCAGCGCCATTCGCTCTGGCATGCGGAAGGCTGGGACTGGGTGCAAACGCTTAAATTCCGTGCGCCGATGTACTGGCAGCCCGACCCTAACCAGCCTGACGGATGGGGTCATTACACGCTCCAGGGGGTGATGCCGCTGACCAGTCAGGCACCAGTCACGCATGTCAGTTACTACGAGGCACACGCTTTCTGCGATTGGGCGGGGTGGCGATTGCCCACCGAGTTCGAGTGGGAAGCAGCGGCAAGCCGGTTCGACTGGGGGCGTCGATGGGAATGGACGCGCAGTGCCTATCAGCCCTATCCCGGTTTTGCCCGCAGCGAGGGCGCAGTGGGCGAATACAACGGGAAGTTCATGGTGAACCAGCAGGTCTTGCGCGGAGCGTCCTGGGCCACATCGCCGGGCCACGCCCGTTTGACATACCGGAACTTCTTTCACGCTCCGTTGCGTTGGCAGTTCACGGGCATCCGTCCTGTTCGCTCGCGGGAGTCCGCATGACTGATCGGGACAGACTGACGGAGCATGTTCTGCAAGGGTTGACGCGACCACAGAAGGCGCTCTCATCCGCTTGGTTCTACGACGATGAGGGCTCGCGCCTGTTTCAGCAGATCATGGCGCTGCCCGAGTACTACCTCACACGCCTTGAGCACGAGCTGCTGCGCTCACGCGCGGATGAGCTTTCCCGGTGGATAGATCCTCGGTGCAGCCCGATCGATCTGATTGAACTGGGCAGCGGCGACGGGGCCAAAACGCTGTCGCTGTGCCAGGCACTGGCGCAACGTGAAGTGGATTGCATCTACAGGCCTATGGATGTGTCCGCACACGCCCTAGCGGATCTGAGCCGCCGCTTTGACACGTACCTCCCCCGCATGGCCATCGAACCGGTGCTGGGAGACTATTTCGAGCATTGGCCTCAGATTGCCGAAGGGCGACGCCAGGTTGCAATGTTGCTGGGCAGCAATCTGGGCAACCTCGACGAACACGGTGCCGTCAAGCTGCTGCAGCGGGTGCATTCGCATTTGCGCCCGGGTGACCTTGTGCTGCTTGGTCTGGATCTGGTCAAGGACCCGGCCATGTTGCGCGCAGCATACGACGATTCACAGGGCGTGACCGCTGCGTTCAATTTGAATCTGCTGACGCGGTTGAATCGCGAGTTGGGCATGGACTTCGATCTGACGAAATTTCGGCACTACGCCAGCTACTGTCCGCTGGAACACGTGGCCAGAAGCTTTCTGGTGAGCCAAGTTGACCAGGTGGTCCACAGCAGAACCCTTGACCGAGGGTTTGTATTCCATGCCGGGGAGACCATCTATACAGAGCAATCCCAGAAATACTCCCTGGCTTCAATCGAACACCTCGCACGCCGAAGCGGGTTTGACAACACCTGCACCCTGACCGACCCCCGAGGCTGGTACGCCATCACCGTCTGGCACCGGCTACCGTTCACCCCAACGCAACAAACGTCGACCTGAAAAAGGAGTCCTAATGAGCAACAAGACCCATCTGCGCCAGACCATGCTGGACCTTGCCGAAGGGCGCCTGCGGTTTGCTGAACAGACCTATGCGCAATACCTGGTCGGTGCGGCGGGCCGCGGAGATGAACCCAGTGAAAGCGATGCGGCGTCGCGGGCCGTCAACAATGCCGCTCTGGCGCAGGCGTTCGAATGCCCCATTCACGATCATCAGGAGGCCCTGGAAGTCTTACGTCAGATCGATTTCGGTCCCCGGGATTCGGTGGAGACAGGCGCCGTGGTTCGCATCGACGGGCGTTGGTTCGTGATTGCGGTTGCTAGCGATGCCTTCCAGTGCGACGGCAACACCTACATGGGAATTTCCACCCAGGCGCCCATCTACGCAGCGATCGCAGATGCCCGAGCCGGTGATGTTGTCAGCTTCCGGCAACGCGAACTGCACATAGAGGAAGTCTTGTGATGCACCTCATTCGAGTCTGAACGATGGGCGGCACGCTGCGCGACTTGGTCCGGCGCTTTCATGGCACAGGTCGACTTGGTGCCATCGTTCTGCGCCCGGATCGCCTCAAGGACGCTGTGTCCGTGCAGGAGGCCAGGGCCGAACCGGGTCTCGGGCTGATTGGCGATCACCGCTCCCTGCGGCTTCGTCAGTCGGATGCGCAACGCCATCGCGAGCTGAGTCTGATCCAGGCTGAGCACCTCAGCTTGCTCGGGGTCTGGACGGGGCAAGCCCCAATTGCCCCGGAGCGTTTGCGGCGCAACCTCGTGATCTCGGGGATCAACATCGCCGCGATGCATTCACCTTTCCGGGAAGAGCGCTTTGTCTGGCGAATTGGCGGTTCGGTCCGCATTGAAATCACGGGGCCATGTCCTCCTTGTTCACGCATGGAGGACGAGCTCGGTGAAGGCGGTTACGCCGCGCTGCGTGGTCACGGGGGCGCCACGGCACGGATCGTCGTAGGTGGCGTGCTACGGGTTGGAGATACCGTTAACCTTGACGTTGAATCCACCGTGGGCTGAGAGCCATGATCGAAGCAGAGCGTACGCCTGGGTTCCTCCATCTTCTCCAGATGACCGGCGGTGCGTCGTGGTTGCACATGTGCATCCACCACCGCGAGACGGAAGGTTTTCTCTCGAGCGCGACCGGCCTGGACAAGCTGATCGCCGCAGCGATGGTCTCTGAAGATACCCGGTCGCGGTTGCGCGTCCACGGGCAGGGTGTGATGGTTCTGCTCAAAGCGATGCATCTGAGAGCTGATGGAGTGGGGCATCCAGAGGACATGGTGTCCATGCGAATCTGGATTGATGAGCGTCGGGTTATCACGACCCGCGAGGAGGATGTGGATCCCATCCTCGAACTTGCAGAAGACATCTCTCAGGGGCGCGGCCCTGCAACGCCAGGTGACTTCCTTTGCGATCTCATCGAAGAGCACCTCGCGGAAGTTTCCGAGCAGGTCGAGATGCTGGAGGATGGGGTGGATCTGATCGGCGGCCTTCTGGTTCAGCACCAGACGGAAGCGGCATGCCCGAGCATGGCCAATACCCAGACCGCGATCTCTGGCTTTCTTCGTCATCTTGGCCCCCAGCGAGCCGTTCTTCAAACGTTGACAACTCTCGTCGTCCCGCCGCTGAATATAAATCACCGAGGCCGACTGGAGGAGCACCTGAACCAGCTGTTGCGGTTGCTCGAAACGCTGGAGAATTTGCGTGACCGTATCGATATCCTCAGTGACCAGGCAAACCGCATTCAGGAGCGACAGCTGAATCAAAGCTCTTATGTTTTTGCCGTGGTATCCACAATCTTCTTGCCCTTGAACTTTGTCACTGGCCTGTTTGGCGCCAATCTTCTGGGACTGCCGTTCGCAGATGCCACCAATGGCTTCTGGGTGTTGGTAGGTCTTTGCTTACTAATGAGTGTTGGGTTGGTAGCGGTCTTTCGCTGGTTCAAATGGCTTTAGTAGACGGTTTGTGGACTGTTTGAGATGTATCTTCGGAGCCGTCCATCAAGGACGGGTGCGCTGTTAGGAAAAACGATACGTGCCTGTTGATTCATCAGCACAACTGAGCCAGTGATCACGTCGAATACTGAGCCACTGGGTTGATGGATGTTCTGGCTACTCGGTTGTGGATAAGTCTATCGGGTCTGCTGCTTTTCGATCTCCTTTCTGAGCTTTTGCACGTGGCTTGGACGGTGCCGCGCCAGCGGCACTGGAGTGCTTGAATCGCCAGCTCTCATTGCCTGTCTCCACGATGTGGCAGTGGTGCGTGAGGCGGTCGAGCAAGGCGGTTGTCATCTTGGCGTCGCCGAAGACGCTGCTCCATTCCGAGAAGGTGAGGTTGGTGGTGATCACCACGCTCGTTCGCTCGTAGAGCTTGGAGAGCAGGTGGAACAGCATCGCACCGCCCGACTGCGTGAACGGCAGGTAGCCCAGTTCATCCAGGATCACCAGATCGACGTACATCAGCCGGTGTGCCAACTGCCCGGACTTGTTGGGGTCTCCTCGTTTTCAGTGCAATAAGTGACGGTACGAAAAGCTAGCACTGGCGCGGAGGTGGTGTTGGTAGATCGTTGATTTCATTGACTTTCCTGTTCACTTTCAAATCTGCGATTCGTGGCGTCAAACCGTGGTCGGTTTCATCCATTGGTGCCAGTTATCGATGCATTTGGCCGCGAAGGCAGGATTTGGTCAGCATAGCGGTCAACCGGGAAGCGAAACACACCCCGCAAGTTGATGCTCTCCAGCCTGGTGGGCGCAATCTTCCCGATCAGTTCCGGTGGAATGACCTGGCGGCGGTTCGACCAGCGATCCAGGACCGCCTGCATCTGTGAGGTATTCCACGCCATCACGATGTTGGCCATCAGGCTCAACGCATCGGCCACAGCCTGCATTTCATCGACACGTTTGGCCTGCGCCGGGCTGATCCGGCCGGTATAAATGGCGCGCTTGAGGGCGTTAACAGCCTCGCCCCGATTGAGCACCCGGCGCAACTCGTTCCTGAAAGCGTCCTTGACAAAGTAGTCAGCCAAAAACGCCGTACGCAGCAACCGCCCCAATTGCACGCCAGCCTCATAGATTGGATCGCCCTGGGCGGCAGAACCGAACCGCGCAAGAGCTGCCACCGCACTGGCATGTCCGCTCATGACCGAGGCTGCCAGGTGCACCAGACTATCCCAATGCTTTTCGATCAAAGCGACGTCGACATTGGCTTCGCACACCGCAGCGATTTCTGCGGGCACTTTGGTGCCGCGTGGCACAAAGAGGTGGCGCTGTTTGAGTTCCTTCAACCGCGGGCAAAGATCAAAACCAAGCAAACGGGCATGTGACATGGCAAAGTCGGTGTAGCCATGGGTATCCACAGCAAGCTGGCTGGTCTCCAGCTTTTCTTGGCGGATGACACCTTCAATGGCCACGCCCGCCTGGCGCTCATTGAGCACAAAGGGCTGCGCATGGAAGATGCCCCACCGGTCTTTTACATGGGAGTAGATTCCAATGGAAGGTGTGTTGCGCCGAGGATCAAGCCGGGCTTGCCACACCCGTTTGGTGGTCTCCATGCTCATCATGTCAGAAGATGCCAAATCGGACCGCCCCCAGGTGGCGGCAATCGGGTGTCGCTGCATGAATTCCAGCACAGCCTGGCAGGCCTGGCTCAGACGCCGTTCGTCCCGCGCCCAGCGCATGGCCTGGCGAATGCTGGTGGCAGACAATTGCGGAATCATGCGCGCGCATTCGACCGCAGTCAGACTGGTGCCGTGGGCCATGATGCCGGCATAGACCATCAGCAGCTCGTCGGTAGAGCGCGGCTCACGTCCGAGCATGATCCAGCTAAAGCGCACCTGGGCGTCAACGGCCAGAATCACTTCCGGCAATTGAACCTCACCGATGCGGTGATCCAAAGCCGCGCGCAGCTTGGTCACTTCTGGGTCTTCGTCCTCTGCGGGCAATGGCGACAAATGGAGTTCATCATCCACGCGCAGTACGCCACTGCGGGCTGCAGCGGCCACCGCATCGACACCGGCAGTTACTCTGGCCAGCAAAGGCTTCAAGAAAGTGGCAGCCTTGCTGGGTAACGATAGACGGGCATAGTGTTTCTTGGACTCTGCCTGCCAACGCTCGTCCGTGAAGAACAAGCGCGCACGACCCCGAAAGCTCAGGCTGTGCTCAATCCAGACCGAGCCATTGCGCACCGCGCGGCGCAGGGCAAACAGGGTGGCCACCTCCAACGCCTGAAACGCCCGTTCCCGGTCTGGGCTGGAGATCGAAACCTGCCAGATCATTCCCAGACTTGGTGCCACCACTTCAACTGGCAGCTTTCTGGATCCTTTGAGATATAAAGCTTGCAGCTTGGCAAGGTACTCGATGGCAGGATGCTCGCCGGTGGCCTGCCAGGGCAGCTTTGCAATGGCGACGAGCAACGACCGCACGGGGCGAATTCCATCAATCAATCCCTCGCGGACCAGGGAGGCCCTGCTCGGTGGTTTGCGTTTCTGGGTTTCGGTGATCAAGGCTTCAAGACGGGCACGCAACTCAGCATCTGGCACCGCACCTTGCGCGCTCAAGGCAACAAGTTCGCCGAGCAGCGTTTTGTACATTGCGGCCCAATTGACGGTAGCGGGGACATCGGCGGCAGCCTGACGCCACAGATCGGCGATCCGGCGCTGCACCATAAGGATCAACTGGTCTGTGGTGGTGAACAGGCAATACCGAAGAAAGCATGCGACCTCCACGGTGCGCGCTGGCTCTTTGATCTTGGCTCCGGCTGAGGGCGGCCTGGAGACAAGTCGGCGCGCGTAGCGGCGCAAGATGAGATCGGGGATGTCTGCCAGGTGCTTATGAACGTCCAGCGTGTAAAGCAGGTCGATGCGCTCCAGTACCTCGCTGATTTGGCGGGTTGAGTGTTTCGCCGGTGCAGCCCATAGCCAACTCTGCTGGGTTTGTCCATCTGGGCGCAGCTCTGAAACTGAGGCTCGCCAGCGATCAAGTGTTGCTGGATCAACGCTGGCGGCGATGGCGGTGCCTGTTTCAACTTCAAGCTGGGCAAGTGCCGCCGCAATCAGTGTCCGAATTGCCCGCTCGTGCACGATCACCAGCTTGTTCTTGTACAGCCATTGACGCGCCCGCACGAGTAGCTGATCGCGGTCGGCGCAGCGCGCCACTTCGTCGCGCAGTTCACGTACCAGTGAGCGGCGCTGGTGCTCGCTCATCCACTGGAATCCAAGGACCGTGCAGGCTACTTGTTGGTGATCGAATAGCGTGCGCCCGCGTTCATACATGGCTCTCAGCGAGGCGACTTCTGGTGCTGCAATGCCAAGCTCGTTGCCAAGGTGGCGCCACAAGGCTACTGGAATTACCCGAAAGGCACCGAGCAAACGCCCACTCATGCGCAGGAAACCAATATGGAGCGCCAGACCAAGCTTGTGGGAATCACCTCGGCGTGCATTGATTGCGTCGCGCTCGGCACCATCGAAGGTGAAAAATGCCTTCATCTCGAAGTCGCTGATATCGCGGGGGAGCCCACGCATCCCCAAAAACGTTGTGTGCCAACCCTGCATCGTGAACCTCAAAAGTGGGAGGCCACCATACCCGTTTACAAAGCGAACAGGAAAGTCAATGAAATCAACGGTCTACCCAGACCACCCCCGCGCCAGTGCTAGCTTTGCGTACCGTCACTTATTGCACTGAAAACGAGGAGACCCCAAAGATCCGAGTTGGGGCACGGTGAGAGGTGAACCTGTCAGGCCCATGACCACGGTGAGGGGGGCATTGATCTCCCGGACGAGCGCTTCGATGGTCTTGGGGTCGGAAGCCCCCGGCACAAAGAGGCAATCCGCACCCGCCTCTCGGTACGCATTGCATCGCTCGACGGCCTCTGCAAAAACATTGCTCGCACCAGTCAGGTAGACATCGGATCGGGCCGTCAGAACAAAAGGAACTCCCGACGCGTCCGCGGCGCGTCTTGCTGCCCGAACGCGCGCGACAGCGTGCTCTCTGTCGAACAGGGCTTGCGCAGGATTGCCGCTGTAGTCCTCGATGTTCGCGCCCACCACACCAGCACGAATCGCAGCCGCGATGGTTTCTCCAACCTCTTCAGGGCTCGCACCGTAGCCCGACTGGAGATCGGCGGAGACAGGAAGTGGACTTGCCGCAGCAATGGACCCCACGCGATCCAGCATGGTCTCCCTGCTCACAGCAGCTTCTTGATCAGGGAATCCCAGCGAGAAAGCCACGCCTGCACTCGTAGTGGCGATAGCGGGAAAGCCGCAGGACGCGAGCATCAGCGCACTACCAACGTCCCAAGCGTTGGGCATCAGAAAGATGGCCTCGGCAGTGTGCAATTGCTGGAACCGTAGACCCCGTTGGATTTGGCTCATTATGGCCATCCTAGTCGCCGAAGTTGGTGGCGGGTACTTCAGTCGGTATCGTGCGTATGGGCAATCTCGCCCAGACACCGCATCAACTTGTCGTAAAGCGTGCGCCCTGTTGTCGGGGGAGGTATGCCACACACCCATGTACTTCCTGCCGTTTTTGCGATTTGGTAGAGCGCCTCACTTTTCGACCATAACCAGCGCATGCACAGATTCGTCGGTGTCGAAAAACGGCTCACGTTGCTTGCGTGGTTGCTTTAGGCAGCGCGTTCGAATCTCCTCGGGACGATTCAAGACAGGTTTACCGGGCAAACGCTCCGCAACTCCTATGTGGCCGTGTCAACCGCGCGTTGTTCCGGATCTGTTCACCTACTCGCCAAAACGGAGTAGATAGCTACCCCCAGATTCTGAGAGTGAAGTGGTGCAAGGCGATGTCTTCAACAAAGACGATTTGTACGAGGCATTAAGCAAGCACAGAGTGGGAATAGCGATCAATTCCAACGATCCTTCAACCCCGTCACCCGGTTGAACACCACTTTCCCGCCCACCCCGTGGTCCGCACGGTCGGCCACGAAGTAGCCGTGGCGCTCAAACTGGAATTTCTGGTCTGGCTTCGCTGCAGCCAGTGAAGGCTCCACAACCGCCGTCACCACCTTCAGGCTGTCGGGGTTCAGCGCGTCCAGGAAGTTCTTGCCGCCCGCGTCGGGTTGCGGGTCGGTGAACAGGCGGTCGTACAGGCGCACTTCGGCGCTCACCCCGTCGGCGTTGCCCACCCAGGTGATGGCGGCTTTGGCCTTGACGCTGTCGGCGCCGGGGGTGCCGCTCTTGGTGCCGGGGATGACCTTGGCGTGCACTTCGGTCACTTTGCCTTCGGCGTCTTTGGCGCAACCCGTGCATTCGATGACGTAGCCGCCTTTGAGGCGCACCACGTTGCCTGGGAACAGGCGCTTGTAGCCCTTGGGCGGCACTTCTTCAAAGTCTTCGCGTTCGATCCACACGTCCTTGCCGATCTTGAAGACGCGGTCAGGCGGCGGCGTCTGGCCTTCGGCAATGGTGCTGTGGGGCAGGGCGGGCTGGGTGCAGTCTTCGGTGTAGCCGTCAGAGCCGAACACTTCGGCCCAGTTGGTGAGCACCAGCTTGACGGGGTCAAGCACGGCCATGCCGCGGTGGGCCTTGTTTTCCAGGTCTTCGCGCAGGCAGCCGTCGAGCGTGCTGTAGTCGATCCAGGAGTCGCTCTTGGTCACGCCGATGCGTTCGGCAAACAGCTGGATGGCCTCGGGCGTGTAGCCGCGGCGGCGCAGGCCGACGATGGTGGGCATGCGCGGGTCGTCCCAGCCGCTGACTTTCTTCTCGTTCACCAGCTGCGCCAGCTTGCGCTTGCTGGTGATCACGTAGGTCAGGTTCAGGCGCGCAAATTCGTACTGCCGCGGCGGTGGGGCCTTGAGCAGGCCGCCTTCGCACAAACGCTCCAGCAACCAGTCGTAGAACGGGCGCTGGTCTTCAAATTCCAGCGTGGCGATGCTGTGGGTGATCTGCTCCAGCGCGTCCTCGATGGGGTGCGCGAAGGTGTACATGGGGTAGATGCACCAGGCGTCGCCCGTGTTGTGGTGCGTGGCGCGGCGGATGCGGTAGATGGCCGGGTCGCGCAGGTTGATGTTGGGCGAGGCCATGTCGATCTTGGCGCGCAGCACGGCGGCGCCGTCGGCCAGTTTGCCGTCGCGCATCTCGCGGAAGCGGGCCAGGTTCTCTTCCGGGCTGCGGCTGCGGAAGGGGCTGTCCACGCCGGGCTTGCCGAAGTCGCCGCGGTTGATGCGCATGTCTTCGGCTGTCTGCTCGTCCACATAGGCGTGGCCGGCGGTGATAAGGTATTCGGCCGCGCGGTACATGAAGTCGAAGTAGTTCGACGCGTAGTACAGGTGGCTTTCCTGCTTGCCGTTGAAGTTGGATTCCCAGTTGAAACCCAGCCACTGCACCGCGTCGAGGATGGAGTCCACGTACTCCTTTTCTTCCTTCTCGGGGTTGGTGTCGTCAAAGCGCATGTGGCAGACGCCGCCGTAGTCGCGCGCCAGGCCGAAGTTCAGGCAGATGCTCTTGGCGTGGCCCACGTGCAGGTAGCCGTTGGGTTCGGGCGGGAAGCGGGTGCGGATCTTGGCCGGGTCGGGCTGGCCGGCGTCGTGGAAGGCGGCATCACCCGGGCCGCCGCCCCATTGGCGCTGGGCGTAGGTGCCGGTGGCGAGGTCTTTTTCAATGACCTGGCGCAGGAAGTTTGACGTCCTGAGCGCCTGGCCCTCAATTTCTGCGGGAGCTTGGTGGTGTCGAGAGATGCTGGACGAAAGGGACGGGGGGGGCATGCAGTCATTCTAAGGAGAGGCGGAAGCTCCAAGATAATCAAGGTCTAACCCACAACAGGTGTCACGCGCTTGAACCAAAGCACTCCCTTGCCGAACGCCTCTCTGCTGAACCAGCTGTTACGGTTCACTCCCACGGCGCGCATGTTTTTCTCGGGAAATCTCTGTACCCTGACGCAGGGATCCGAGGCTGACGGCCTCAAGCAGGGGACGATGCACCTGCTGAGTCGCGGCGAGCTGCAACTGACGCGCAAGGGCTTTGCGCCGCTGAACGTGCGGGCGCCCAGCGTGCTGTTGCTTCCCCGCGCGTTGGAGCACTGGGTTCAGGGCTCAGGGCCGCAGGGGGTGGACCTGATGTGCGCCACCCTCAGTGAATTGGCGCCGCCGCTGGACATGATCTTGCCGGACGTCACGGTGATTGACTTGACCGCCACGTCATCGCTGCAGCGACCGGTAGAGCTGCTGTTCGAGGAGGCCGAGGCACGTGCTTTTGGTTATCGGGCAGCGATCGACCGCCTGCTGCAATACACCTTCGTGGTGCTTGTGCGTCACCTGATTGATCGGCAACTGCTGTCCGGCGGTGTGCTGGAGGCCATGGTCGACAGCCGTCTGGGTGTGGTGCTGTCCATGCTGCACGAATCGCCAGAGCACGACTGGACGCTTGACAGCATGGCGGAGCTGGCGCACCTGTCCCGGTCTGCCTTTGCCCTGCGCTTTGTCCAGGTGGTGGGCATACCGCCGTTGACCTACTTGACCCACTGGCGCATGGCGGTTGCCCGCAACCTACTCGCGCAAGGGCAGGCAGTGAAGGCGGTGGCCTCTCAGGTGGGCTACGGTAATGCCACCGCATTCGCGCGAGCGTTTCAACGGGCCTCGGGGCAATCGCCCAGCGCTTGGCAGATGGAGCATCTGAGTCAGCCGTAGGTCCATCGCGCCCTGGTTCTGGACGATCGGTGGCGTGATGCGGACGCCGAATGCCGTTGTGCTGTGCCGAACGGACCCGACTTCAGGTTCAATGCCTTGAGGCAGAACTTTGAAGGAGATCACGATGAACCCGAGCGAAAAAGCAGTCCTGGCCGGCGGTTGTTTCTGGGGCATGCAGGACCTGGTGCGCAAGCTGCCTGGCGTGTTGCGCACCCGTGTGGGCTACAGCGGCGGCGATGTGCCCAACGCCACCTACCGCAACCACGGCACCCACGCCGAGGCGTTGGAGGTGGAGTTCGACCCCACGCAGACGAGCTTTCGCGACCTGCTGGAGTTCTTCTTCCAGATCCACGATCCGAGCACCCCGGGGCGCCAGGGCAATGACCGCGGCAGTTCCTACCGGTCGGCCATTTTCTACACCTCGGACGAGCAGCTGGCCACGGCGCAGCAGACCATTGCCGATGTGAATGCCTCGGGTTTGTGGCCGGGCAAGGTGGTCACCGAGCTCGCGCCCGCGGGGCCGTTCTGGGAGGCCGAGCCCGAGCATCAGGACTACCTGGTCAAGCACCCCAACGGCTACACCTGCCACTACCCCCGTGCGGGCTGGAAGCTGCCGCGACGCGAGATCGGCTGACGGCCAACGCTCAAGAACGGTGGGGGTCGGCGCGCCAGTGGGCGGGCCGACCCGGTGTGTCTGTTTTTTTCCTGAGGAGATGGTGATGCAATCCCGGTGCATTCAACAGGCGCCCGAGCTGCGGGTGCCGTGGTGGATCGACGGCGAAGGGCGCAGCATGGCACCGCTGAAGCTGTCCGATCTGGGCGACGGGTTCAAAGTGATCTTCTGCTTCCAGCACTGGTGTCCGGGCTGCCACAGCCATGGCTTTCCGACCCTGCAGAAGCTGATCAAGGCGTTGGGCGATCGCGGCTTCGCGTTTGCCGCGGTGCAGACCGTGTTCGAGGGCGCCGAGTCCAACACCTTCGAGCGCCTGCGCGAGACGCAGTTGCGCTACGGCTTGAACATTCCGTTCGGACACGACCCTGCGATCGGACGCGCGTCGTCGCTCATGGCGGACTACGGGACGCGCGGCACGCCGTGGTTTTTGGTGATCGATCCGCTGGACGAGGTGCTCTACAGCGACTTCGAGCTCGACGAGCGGCAGCTGATCGGGGCGTTCGGCGCTTCGAACGATGGTCTCAAGGCGGCCTGAAGTCATGCGTGCGTCCACACCAAAGGCCGTGTCGGAGCCGAAGACGCCGGGGACGGGCCCGGCGTTTCGGCTGCCGTTTGACAACAGCTTCTTCCGGGACATGCAGGGGTTCTATGTGCCTTGGAAGCCCGAGCCGTCCCCGGCCCCGGCCTGGGTGCAGTTCAACGACGCCCTGGCGCTGGAGCTGGGGCTGGAGCCGGCGACGCTGAAGTCTGCGACCGGTCTGGCGTGGCTGTCCGGCGTGGAAATGCCGGCTGAGGCGGCGCCGCTGGCGCAGGCCTACGCGGGACACCAGTTCGGCCAGTTCTCGCCACACTTGGGGGATGGCCGCGCCTTGCTGCTCGGGGAACTCATCGACACGGCAGGACAGCGTCGGGACCTGGCCCTCAAGGGGTCGGGCCGTACGCCGTTTTCGCGCCGTGGCGATGGCAAGGCGGCACTGGGCCCGGCGCTGCGCGAGTACCTCATGGGCGAGGCCATGCACGCGTTGGGCATTCCCACGACGCGTGCGCTGGCGGTGATCCGGACCGGTGAGCGGGTGAACCGCGAGGGCTCGCCCCCCGGGGCGATCTTGGTGCGCGTGGCGGCCAGCCACTTGCGGGTGGGCACTTTTGAGTTCTTCGCGGCGCGGGAGGAGGAGGTGATGCTTCGGCGGCTGCTCGACTATGCCGTGGCGCGGCATGACCCCGCCCTCGCCAAGCTTTCCGACAAGCCCATTCCGATGCTGGAGGCCGTCTGTGAGCGGCAGGCGCAGCTGATTGCACGCTGGATGGGCGTGGGCTTCATCCACGGGGTGATGAACACCGACAACATGAGCATTTCGGGCGAGACCATCGACTATGGTCCGTGTGCGTTCATGGAGGGTTTCGATCCGGCCACGGTGTTCAGCTCGATCGACCGTCAGGGGCGATATGCCTACGGCCAGCAGCCGGCCATGGCGCAATGGAACCTGGCCCGTCTGGCCGAAGCGTTGCTGCCGGTTCTGGACGCCCGCGATATCGACGTCGTGGAACGGGTGGAACAGGTGGTGGCCGGGTTTGCCGTGCGCTTTGACCGGCATTGGACCGGGCAGCTGCGCGCCAAGCTGGGCTTGGCCGCTGAAGAGCCGGACGACCGCGCCCTGGCGGACGACTTCCTGCAGCTGCTGCAGCGGGAAAAGGTGGACTTCACGCTGGCGTTCCGCCTCCTGTCCGACGCCATCACGGGGCCGGATGCCGCACTGCACGACCTGTTCGGACGGGAGCGCCCGGCGCTCTCGGACTGGCTGGCGCGCTGGCGCCAGCGCATGGCCCGGGAGGGAAGGACCTTGCAGGACTGCGCCGCAACGGCGTGGTCGGTCAATCCCTTCGTGATCCCGCGCAATCACCAGGTGGAGGCGGCGCTGTCGAGTGCCGTGGACGAGGCCGACCTCGGTCCGTTCGAGCGCCTGCTGGCGGTGCTGGGGCGGCCGTACGAGACGGTGGAGTCCGCGCGGCCATTCACGCTGCCGGCCTCGCCCGAAGTGGCCGCAGCCCACCGCACCTTCTGCGGCACCTGATTGGGGTACCCAACGATTTCTGAAAGGAGACTTCGCATGACCACAACGAAACAGGAACCCGGTGTCCTTGGCGAAGCGGCCGCTCCCCTGGGTGTGACCCGGTGGGTGGACGCGTCGGGCCAGGCGCTGGAACACTTCGACCTGGACCGCATGCCCGGCCGGTTCAAGCTCATCTTCTGTTTTCAGGACGCCTGCCCGGGGTGCCATGCGACCGGCTTTCCGGCGCTTGCCCGGGTGGTCGACGCGTTTCGGGGGAGCGACTTCGTCGGGTTCGCCGCAGTCCAGACCGTGTTCGAGGACTTCGGTTCGAACACCTGGGAGCGCATGCTGGCCAATCACTCCCGCTACGCGCTGGGCATTCCCTTCGGGCACGACGCCGGTGACGAACAGGACGGCGCGGGTTCGGAGCTGATGCGCCGCTACCGCAACGGCGGCACACCCTGGTTCATCCTGATCGATCCCGATGGCAGAGTGGTCTACAACCATTTCCGAATCGACGCCGACAAGCTCGTCACCTTTCTCAAGCGGCTGGAAAACGAACCGGCGGCACCGGAGCCTGGGCCCGACATGTTGACTTGGAAAGGAGTGATTCAACTGGTGGAAACGGGCAACCCGACGCCACCGCGCCGAGTTGAGCGCAGCGAAGCCGAGTGGGCCCAACAGCTGACGCCCGAGCAGTTCCGAATCACGCGGCTCAAGGGCACCGAACGGGCGCACAGCTCCTCGATGTGTACGCTGTTTTCGCCCGGGATCTACCGGTGCGTGTGCTGCGGCACTGAACTATTCGATGCGTCGACCAAATATGACAGCCGCAGCGGCTGGCCCAGCTTCACGCAGGCCATTGCCCCGGGTCTGGTGGGCTATCACGGAGACAACAGCCACGGCATGGTGCGGGTGGAGACGACGTGCAACGTCTGCGACGCCCACCTGGGTCACGTGTTTCCCGACGGACCCAAGCCCAGCGGTCTGCGCTACTGCATCAACGCCCTGGCACTGGAGAAAGCATGAGCAGCGAAAAGGTAGGCTTCGCTGGCAGCAGCCAGGGTCTGCTGGTGGGTGTCTTGGAACGCCCGGACCATGCACCGTTACAAGCCCTGGCGGTGTTTGCCCACTGCTTTACCTGCGGAAAGAACTCTCTCGCCGCGACCCGCATCAGCCGGGCGCTGGCTCAGCAGGGCATCGCCACGCTGCGCTTTGATTTCACCGGTCTGGGCGAGAGCGAAGGCGACTTCGGGCGCGGTGGCTTTTCGTCCAGCGTGGCGGACATTGTGGCGGCGGTGCACTGGATGCAGAGCACGATCGGCATGCCTGCACTGTTGGTCGGACACAGCCTGGGGGGGACGGCGGCCATCGCGGCGGCTGCCCGCCTCGACGGCATACGGGCGGTTTGCACGCTGGGCGCACCCGCGACGGCCGACCATGTGCTTCGTCACTTCGGTCCGACCAAGTCCGAAGAGGATGGGCAGATCCAGGTCGACCTGGGCGGCCGGGCGTTCAGGATCGCGCCGGCCTTCATTGAAGAGCTCCAGGCCCAAGCCCACGAGAACCCGGTCAAGGGGCTTCGCGCGGCCTTGCTGGTTATGCACGCGCCAAGTGACGCGGTGGTGGACATCGGCGAGGCACAGGACCTGTTCAAGGCGGCCAGACATCCTAAGAGTTTCATCAGCCTGGACGATGCGGACCATCTGCTCACGCGCCCGGCCGATGCGCAGTATGCGGCTGACCTGATTGGCGCCTGGGCCTCGCGGTTTCTGCCGATGCGAGCCGAGCGAAACGATGCGCCGTCGGACCTTCGTGCGGGCGAGGTGTGGGTGGGGGAGCACGATCACGCCTTCTGGCGATCGATGCGAGCAGGTCCGCACCACCTCGACGCCGATGAGCCCAAGGAAGTGGGTGGTGGCGAACGCGGGCCCGATCCTTATGAACTTCTGCTGATGTCGCTGGGCGCCTGCACGTCCATGACATTGCGCCAGTACGCCAAGCGAAAAGGCTATGCGCTCAAGGATGTCCAGGTCAGGTTGCGTCATGAGCGCGCGCACGCGACCGATTGCCAGGAGTGCGGGGATCGCTCGGGACAGGTTGACCACGTCACGCGGCAGCTCCTGCTGAGCGGACCGTTGAGTGAAAGCCAGCGACAGGACCTGTTGCGCATCGCCGATCGTTGCCCCGTGCATCGAACGCTGGAGAACCATCCGGTGATCACCACCACACTGATTCGGGACTGATCCCAACCACACACAAACGAAGGAGACGGAGCATGAGAGCCATCTGGAAAGGCACCACCATCGCTGAGAGCGATGACATCGTGGAAGTTGAAGGCAACGCCTATTTCCCACACGACGCGTTGCGCCCGGAACATTTCAAACCAAGCGATACGCACACCACCTGTCCATGGAAGGGGCGGGCCAGCTACTACGACGTCGTGGTCGGCGAAGACGTGAACGCTGACGCGGCGTGGTACTACCCGTCGCCCAAGGCTGGTGCGGAGGCGGTGACCGGCAGGGTGGCGTTCTGGCGCGGTGTCGAGGTGCGGCCATGAGCGGGGAACAGAGGTTCGACGCGATCGTGATCGGAGCCGGTCAGGCCGGTCCCTTTCTGGGCGCGACACTCGTTGCCCGGGGTATGAAGGTGGCGCTCATCGAGGAGCGTGACCTGGGTGGTACCTGTGTCAATCGGGGCTGCACCCCAACCAAGACCCTACGCAAGTCGGCTCGTGTGGCTCACATGGCGCGCCGGGCCAGCGAATTCGGTGTGCAAACCGGGTCGGTCCAGGTCAACTTCAGGGCAGCGATGGAGCGCATGCAACGCCGGGTGGAGGAGGCTCGCTCTGGCCTGCAGGCCTGGCTGGGCCAGTTGGAAGGACTCACCATCATCAAGGCGCGCGGTCGCCTGGCGGGCCGTGAAGGCGAACAGTTCGTGGTGCTGGCCGGCGAGCATCAGCTGGTGGCGCCCAAGGTGGTGCTGAACACCGGCACACGTCCCTTTGTTCCGCCGGTGCCTGGGCTGGACGAGCTGCCGTTCCTGGACAACGAACGGCTGTTGGCGCTGCGTGAATTACCGTCCAGGCTGGTGATCATCGGCGGTGGATACATCAGCCTGGAGATGGCTCAGATCTTTCGGCGGCTGGGAAGTGAGGTTGCCATTCTGGAAACAGGGCCCCGCCTCACGGCCCGCGAGGACGAGGACATTGCAGCCGCTGTGACCGGAATGCTGACAGCGGAAGGCATCGAAGTGAACACCGGCGTGCGCATTGAGCGGGTCGGCAAGGCGGACAACGACGCTGGCGTGCGGGTGCAGTTGGCTGGTGGCCGCAGCGTGGATGGCAGCCACCTGCTGGTGGCCACCGGGCGAATACCGAACACCGACTGTCTGGGCCTGGAAACGGTGGGCCTGGAGGTCAGTGCGCGAGGCTACCTGGTCACCAACGACCGGCTCGAAACCGCGGTTCCCGGCATCTGGGCGCTGGGTGACATCAATCAGCGCGGGGCCTTTACCCACACCAGCTACCACGATCAGGACATCGTGGCGGAGAACCTGGCCGGAGGGCAACGCAGCGCCGCCGCGCGCGTCGGCATTTATGCCATGTTTACCGATCCTCCGCTGGCCCACGTCGGTCTTTATGAGGCCGACGCGCGAAAACTCGTGACCGAAGGGCGACGCATTTCCCAGGCGGTTCACGCCATGAAGGACGTCAGTCGCGCGAAGGAAGAAGGCGAAACCGTGGGCAAGATCAAGCTCCTCATCGATGAGGACAGTGGTCATTTCCTCGGAGCGACCATGCTCGGGATCCAGTCGGACGAGATCATTCAGGCGATCGGTCTGGTGATGGCCAGTGGCGGCACCTGGAAGTTGGTCCGGGATGCATTGCCCGTTCACCCGACGGTCACCGAGTTCCTGCCCACCATCATTGATCGACGCAAGCCCTTGACCGCAAGTTCTGGGTGAGCCGGAGGACCCACACCATGCCCATCAACCGCTCATTCAGCGGCCGCAATCGCGATGTCCACAACCACGGCGGTCGACTTCCGCCAGGACAGTCCCTGACGGAAGGTTTTCCCGTGCTGACTGCGGGCCCCACCCCAAAAGCCTTGGCGCTTGGCGATTGGCGCTTGACCTTGAAGGTCGGTGTGCGGCCGGTTCGCGTTTGGACCTGGAGCGAATTCCAGGCCCTGCCCCAGACCGAGCAGGTGGTCGATATCCATTGCGTTACCACCTGGTCGAAATTCGACACCCGCTGGCGCGGTGTGACGTTGGACACCTTGTTGCAGGCGGCCGGACTGGAAGCGCCCACGCCTTGGGTGTTGGCGCATTCTCAGGACGGCTACTCCACCAACGTGCCGTTGGCCGATCTGACACAAGGGCGCGCAATGATCGCAACGCACTACGACGACCGACCGCTCGCGCCCGAGCACGGGGGACCGGCACGCCTGTTGGTGCCGCATCTCTACTTCTGGAAGTCGGCCAAGTGGGTCAATGCGCTGCAGTTCAACGAGCGCGACGAGGCCGGGTTCTGGGAACTGCGGGGCTATCACATGCGAGGCGACCCTTTCAAGGAAGAGCGCTATGGATGAGGCTGTTGGTCAACACCGGCTGAGCTGGCAGACCGCACGCATCGATGCGTTGCAGGCACTGACTCCACGCGTCATGCGGGTGGTGCTGCGTCCTGACAGATGGGTTCGCCCGAGGCCGGGCCAGCATTTGGATGTCCGACTGACAGCGGAAGACGGCTATCAGGCACAACGGAGCTATTCACTCCTCTCACCTCCTCAACGTACCGGGCTCTATGAGCTTGGCATTGAGCGTTTGGACGATGGCGAAGTATCCACCTGGTTTCACGACAAGGCCCAGCACGGCGAAACGATTGAAGTCCTCGGACCGGTTGGAGGTCATTTTGTGCTTGACGAGTCGAACACACGACCAGCCTTGCTGATTGGGGGAGGATCTGGCGTCGTTCCCCTTTTGTCCATGGCAGCGCAACGCGTGGGTGCATACAGCCAAGCGCATACAACGCTGTTGGTTGCCGCACGCCATCTTGACGAAGTGTTGCTCTGGCCCACCCTGCAGCGATGGGAAGCGTTTACGCCGCGGTTTCGCAGCCGACTGGCGCTCTCGCGGGATACCTGTGCCCCGCGCGCACAGGACCACGTTGGCCGCATTGATGGAGCCGATGTTGCTTGGGCATTGCAGCAATTGGGTGATGTGGCGACCGAATCTGCGCAGGTTTTCATCTGCGGGCGTAATGACTTTGTCGAGTCCATCGTTCATATGGTCACCGGGCTAAATGTGCCCGAGGTCTCCATCCGCACCGAGCGCTTCGGAAGTTGACTCTCTTTTTTCTCATCTGCCGTGACACCTGAAGACATCCGCCTAACCCGATACGTCTCTGTCCGTTCGCGCAGCGAACGTCTGTGTGCCCCTCTGAGTGCCGAGGACCATGTTCCCCAACCGGTTTCCGACGTCAGTCCGCCGAAGTGGCACTTGGCCCACACCACGTGGTTCTTCGAGACTTTTGTCCTCGCGAAACAACAGCCGGACTATCGACTGTTCCATCCTCTGTATGGCTACCTGTTCAACAGCTACTACGAATCGGAGGGCGCTCACCTGGCACGCCCGCAGCGAGGGAGCTTGAGTCGCCCGACGGTGGCTGAGGTGATGGCGTATCGCGCGCATGTGGACGAGTCCATGCGCCGTATGCTGAAGGAACCACTGGAGCCCGCGGTCGCGGCCTTGGTAGAGCTGGGCATGCAGCATGAACAACAGCATCAGGAGTTGCTGATCACAGACATCAAGTACATCCTGGGCCACAACCCATTGCATCCGGCGTATGACCCTCTGGGCATCGGTCCCCAAGATGTGACGGCCGAACATGATGGAACCTGCCCACCACTGGACGATTGGCTTAGCGTCGAAGGGCAGACGATTCGCATGGGCCACCAGGGGCCAGGGTTCGCCTTCGACAACGAGTCGCCATCGCATTTGGCGCTCATTCAAGGAGTAGACATCCGTGTGGCGCTAGTCACCAATGATGAATACCTTCAGTTCATGCGCGACGGAGGATATCAGCGCCATTCGCTCTGGCATGCGGAAGGCTGGGACTGGGTGCAAACGCTTAAATTCCGTGCGCCGATGTACTGGCAGCCCGACCCTAACCAGCCTGACGGATGGGGTCATTACACGCTCCAGGGGGTGATGCCGCTGACCAGTCAGGCACCAGTCACGCATGTCAGTTACTACGAGGCACACGCTTTCTGCGATTGGGCGGGGTGGCGATTGCCCACCGAGTTCGAGTGGGAAGCAGCGGCAAGCCGGTTCGACTGGGGGCGTCGATGGGAATGGACGCGCAGTGCCTATCAGCCCTATCCCGGTTTTGCCCGCAGCGAGGGCGCAGTGGGCGAATACAACGGGAAGTTCATGGTGAACCAGCAGGTCTTGCGCGGAGCGTCCTGGGCCACATCGCCGGGCCACGCCCGTTTGACATACCGGAACTTCTTTCACGCTCCGTTGCGTTGGCAGTTCACGGGCATCCGTCCTGTTCGCTCGCGGGAGTCCGCATGACTGATCGGGACAGACTGACGGAGCATGTTCTGCAAGGGTTGACGCGACCACAGAAGGCGCTCTCATCCGCTTGGTTCTACGACGATGAGGGCTCGCGCCTGTTTCAGCAGATCATGGCGCTGCCCGAGTACTACCTCACACGCCTTGAGCACGAGCTGCTGCGCTCACGCGCGGATGAGCTTTCCCGGTGGATAGATCCTCGGTGCAGCCCGATCGATCTGATTGAACTGGGCAGCGGCGACGGGGCCAAAACGCTGTCGCTGTGCCAGGCACTGGCGCAACGTGAAGTGGATTGCATCTACAGGCCTATGGATGTGTCCGCACACGCCCTAGCGGATCTGAGCCGCCGCTTTGACACGTACCTCCCCCGCATGGCCATCGAACCGGTGCTGGGAGACTATTTCGAGCATTGGCCTCAGATTGCCGAAGGGCGACGCCAGGTTGCAATGTTGCTGGGCAGCAATCTGGGCAACCTCGACGAACACGGTGCCGTCAAGCTGCTGCAGCGGGTGCATTCGCATTTGCGCCCGGGTGACCTTGTGCTGCTTGGTCTGGATCTGGTCAAGGACCCGGCCATGTTGCGCGCAGCATACGACGATTCACAGGGCGTGACCGCTGCGTTCAATTTGAATCTGCTGACGCGGTTGAATCGCGAGTTGGGCATGGACTTCGATCTGACGAAATTTCGGCACTACGCCAGCTACTGTCCGCTGGAACACGTGGCCAGAAGCTTTCTGGTGAGCCAAGTTGACCAGGTGGTCCACAGCAGAACCCTTGACCGAGGGTTTGTATTCCATGCCGGGGAGACCATCTATACAGAGCAATCCCAGAAATACTCCCTGGCTTCAATCGAACACCTCGCACGCCGAAGCGGGTTTGACAACACCTGCACCCTGACCGACCCCCGAGGCTGGTACGCCATCACCGTCTGGCACCGGCTACCGTTCACCCCAACGCAACAAACGTCGACCTGAAAAAGGAGTCCTAATGAGCAACAAGACCCATCTGCGCCAGACCATGCTGGACCTTGCCGAAGGGCGCCTGCGGTTTGCTGAACAGACCTATGCGCAATACCTGGTCGGTGCGGCGGGCCGCGGAGATGAACCCAGTGAAAGCGATGCGGCGTCGCGGGCCGTCAACAATGCCGCTCTGGCGCAGGCGTTCGAATGCCCCATTCACGATCATCAGGAGGCCCTGGAAGTCTTACGTCAGATCGATTTCGGTCCCCGGGATTCGGTGGAGACAGGCGCCGTGGTTCGCATCGACGGGCGTTGGTTCGTGATTGCGGTTGCTAGCGATGCCTTCCAGTGCGACGGCAACACCTACATGGGAATTTCCACCCAGGCGCCCATCTACGCAGCGATCGCAGATGCCCGAGCCGGTGATGTTGTCAGCTTCCGGCAACGCGAACTGCACATAGAGGAAGTCTTGTGATGCACCTCATTCGAGTCTGAACGATGGGCGGCACGCTGCGCGACTTGGTCCGGCGCTTTCATGGCACAGGTCGACTTGGTGCCATCGTTCTGCGCCCGGATCGCCTCAAGGACGCTGTGTCCGTGCAGGAGGCCAGGGCCGAACCGGGTCTCGGGCTGATTGGCGATCACCGCTCCCTGCGGCTTCGTCAGTCGGATGCGCAACGCCATCGCGAGCTGAGTCTGATCCAGGCTGAGCACCTCAGCTTGCTCGGGGTCTGGACGGGGCAAGCCCCAATTGCCCCGGAGCGTTTGCGGCGCAACCTCGTGATCTCGGGGATCAACATCGCCGCGATGCATTCACCTTTCCGGGAAGAGCGCTTTGTCTGGCGAATTGGCGGTTCGGTCCGCATTGAAATCACGGGGCCATGTCCTCCTTGTTCACGCATGGAGGACGAGCTCGGTGAAGGCGGTTACGCCGCGCTGCGTGGTCACGGGGGCGCCACGGCACGGATCGTCGTAGGTGGCGTGCTACGGGTTGGAGATACCGTTAACCTTGACGTTGAATCCACCGTGGGCTGAGAGCCATGATCGAAGCAGAGCGTACGCCTGGGTTCCTCCATCTTCTCCAGATGACCGGCGGTGCGTCGTGGTTGCACATGTGCATCCACCACCGCGAGACGGAAGGTTTTCTCTCGAGCGCGACCGGCCTGGACAAGCTGATCGCCGCAGCGATGGTCTCTGAAGATACCCGGTCGCGGTTGCGCGTCCACGGGCAGGGTGTGATGGTTCTGCTCAAAGCGATGCATCTGAGAGCTGATGGAGTGGGGCATCCAGAGGACATGGTGTCCATGCGAATCTGGATTGATGAGCGTCGGGTTATCACGACCCGCGAGGAGGATGTGGATCCCATCCTCGAACTTGCAGAAGACATCTCTCAGGGGCGCGGCCCTGCAACGCCAGGTGACTTCCTTTGCGATCTCATCGAAGAGCACCTCGCGGAAGTTTCCGAGCAGGTCGAGATGCTGGAGGATGGGGTGGATCTGATCGGCGGCCTTCTGGTTCAGCACCAGACGGAAGCGGCATGCCCGAGCATGGCCAATACCCAGACCGCGATCTCTGGCTTTCTTCGTCATCTTGGCCCCCAGCGAGCCGTTCTTCAAACGTTGACAACTCTCGTCGTCCCGCCGCTGAATATAAATCACCGAGGCCGACTGGAGGAGCACCTGAACCAGCTGTTGCGGTTGCTCGAAACGCTGGAGAATTTGCGTGACCGTATCGATATCCTCAGTGACCAGGCAAACCGCATTCAGGAGCGACAGCTGAATCAAAGCTCTTATGTTTTTGCCGTGGTATCCACAATCTTCTTGCCCTTGAACTTTGTCACTGGCCTGTTTGGCGCCAATCTTCTGGGACTGCCGTTCGCAGATGCCACCAATGGCTTCTGGGTGTTGGTAGGTCTTTGCTTACTAATGAGTGTTGGGTTGGTAGCGGTCTTTCGCTGGTTCAAATGGCTTTAGTAGACGGTTTGTGGACTGTTTGAGATGTATCTTCGGAGCCGTCCATCAAGGACGGGTGCGCTGTTAGGAAAAACGATACGTGCCTGTTGATTCATCAGCACAACTGAGCCAGTGATCACGTCGAATACTGAGCCACTGGGTTGATGGATGTTCTGGCTACTCGGTTGTGGATAAGTCTATCGGGTCTGCTGCTTTTCGATCTCCTTTCTGAGCTTTTGCACGTGGCTTGGACGGTGCCGCGCCAGCGGCACTGGAGTGCTTGAATCGCCAGCTCTCATTGCCTGTCTCCACGATGTGGCAGTGGTGCGTGAGGCGGTCGAGCAAGGCGGTTGTCATCTTGGCGTCGCCGAAGACGCTGCTCCATTCCGAGAAGGTGAGGTTGGTGGTGATCACCACGCTCGTTCGCTCGTAGAGCTTGGAGAGCAGGTGGAACAGCATCGCACCGCCCGACTGCGTGAACGGCAGGTAGCCCAGTTCATCCAGGATCACCAGATCGACGTACATCAGCCGGTGTGCCAACTGCCCGGACTTGTTGGGGTCTCCTCGTTTTCAGTGCAATAAGTGACGGTACGAAAAGCTAGCACTGGCGCGGAGGTGGTGTTGGTAGATCGTTGATTTCATTGACTTTCCTGTTCACTTTCAAATCTGCGATTCGTGGCGTCAAACCGTGGTCGGTTTCATCCATTGGTGCCAGTTATCGATGCATTTGGCCGCGAAGGCAGGATTTGGTCAGCATAGCGGTCAACCGGGAAGCGAAACACACCCCGCAAGTTGATGCTCTCCAGCCTGGTGGGCGCAATCTTCCCGATCAGTTCCGGTGGAATGACCTGGCGGCGGTTCGACCAGCGATCCAGGACCGCCTGCATCTGTGAGGTATTCCACGCCATCACGATGTTGGCCATCAGGCTCAACGCATCGGCCACAGCCTGCATTTCATCGACACGTTTGGCCTGCGCCGGGCTGATCCGGCCGGTATAAATGGCGCGCTTGAGGGCGTTAACAGCCTCGCCCCGATTGAGCACCCGGCGCAACTCGTTCCTGAAAGCGTCCTTGACAAAGTAGTCAGCCAAAAACGCCGTACGCAGCAACCGCCCCAATTGCACGCCAGCCTCATAGATTGGATCGCCCTGGGCGGCAGAACCGAACCGCGCAAGAGCTGCCACCGCACTGGCATGTCCGCTCATGACCGAGGCTGCCAGGTGCACCAGACTATCCCAATGCTTTTCGATCAAAGCGACGTCGACATTGGCTTCGCACACCGCAGCGATTTCTGCGGGCACTTTGGTGCCGCGTGGCACAAAGAGGTGGCGCTGTTTGAGTTCCTTCAACCGCGGGCAAAGATCAAAACCAAGCAAACGGGCATGTGACATGGCAAAGTCGGTGTAGCCATGGGTATCCACAGCAAGCTGGCTGGTCTCCAGCTTTTCTTGGCGGATGACACCTTCAATGGCCACGCCCGCCTGGCGCTCATTGAGCACAAAGGGCTGCGCATGGAAGATGCCCCACCGGTCTTTTACATGGGAGTAGATTCCAATGGAAGGTGTGTTGCGCCGAGGATCAAGCCGGGCTTGCCACACCCGTTTGGTGGTCTCCATGCTCATCATGTCAGAAGATGCCAAATCGGACCGCCCCCAGGTGGCGGCAATCGGGTGTCGCTGCATGAATTCCAGCACAGCCTGGCAGGCCTGGCTCAGACGCCGTTCGTCCCGCGCCCAGCGCATGGCCTGGCGAATGCTGGTGGCAGACAATTGCGGAATCATGCGCGCGCATTCGACCGCAGTCAGACTGGTGCCGTGGGCCATGATGCCGGCATAGACCATCAGCAGCTCGTCGGTAGAGCGCGGCTCACGTCCGAGCATGATCCAGCTAAAGCGCACCTGGGCGTCAACGGCCAGAATCACTTCCGGCAATTGAACCTCACCGATGCGGTGATCCAAAGCCGCGCGCAGCTTGGTCACTTCTGGGTCTTCGTCCTCTGCGGGCAATGGCGACAAATGGAGTTCATCATCCACGCGCAGTACGCCACTGCGGGCTGCAGCGGCCACCGCATCGACACCGGCAGTTACTCTGGCCAGCAAAGGCTTCAAGAAAGTGGCAGCCTTGCTGGGTAACGATAGACGGGCATAGTGTTTCTTGGACTCTGCCTGCCAACGCTCGTCCGTGAAGAACAAGCGCGCACGACCCCGAAAGCTCAGGCTGTGCTCAATCCAGACCGAGCCATTGCGCACCGCGCGGCGCAGGGCAAACAGGGTGGCCACCTCCAACGCCTGAAACGCCCGTTCCCGGTCTGGGCTGGAGATCGAAACCTGCCAGATCATTCCCAGACTTGGTGCCACCACTTCAACTGGCAGCTTTCTGGATCCTTTGAGATATAAAGCTTGCAGCTTGGCAAGGTACTCGATGGCAGGATGCTCGCCGGTGGCCTGCCAGGGCAGCTTTGCAATGGCGACGAGCAACGACCGCACGGGGCGAATTCCATCAATCAATCCCTCGCGGACCAGGGAGGCCCTGCTCGGTGGTTTGCGTTTCTGGGTTTCGGTGATCAAGGCTTCAAGACGGGCACGCAACTCAGCATCTGGCACCGCACCTTGCGCGCTCAAGGCAACAAGTTCGCCGAGCAGCGTTTTGTACATTGCGGCCCAATTGACGGTAGCGGGGACATCGGCGGCAGCCTGACGCCACAGATCGGCGATCCGGCGCTGCACCATAAGGATCAACTGGTCTGTGGTGGTGAACAGGCAATACCGAAGAAAGCATGCGACCTCCACGGTGCGCGCTGGCTCTTTGATCTTGGCTCCGGCTGAGGGCGGCCTGGAGACAAGTCGGCGCGCGTAGCGGCGCAAGATGAGATCGGGGATGTCTGCCAGGTGCTTATGAACGTCCAGCGTGTAAAGCAGGTCGATGCGCTCCAGTACCTCGCTGATTTGGCGGGTTGAGTGTTTCGCCGGTGCAGCCCATAGCCAACTCTGCTGGGTTTGTCCATCTGGGCGCAGCTCTGAAACTGAGGCTCGCCAGCGATCAAGTGTTGCTGGATCAACGCTGGCGGCGATGGCGGTGCCTGTTTCAACTTCAAGCTGGGCAAGTGCCGCCGCAATCAGTGTCCGAATTGCCCGCTCGTGCACGATCACCAGCTTGTTCTTGTACAGCCATTGACGCGCCCGCACGAGTAGCTGATCGCGGTCGGCGCAGCGCGCCACTTCGTCGCGCAGTTCACGTACCAGTGAGCGGCGCTGGTGCTCGCTCATCCACTGGAATCCAAGGACCGTGCAGGCTACTTGTTGGTGATCGAATAGCGTGCGCCCGCGTTCATACATGGCTCTCAGCGAGGCGACTTCTGGTGCTGCAATGCCAAGCTCGTTGCCAAGGTGGCGCCACAAGGCTACTGGAATTACCCGAAAGGCACCGAGCAAACGCCCACTCATGCGCAGGAAACCAATATGGAGCGCCAGACCAAGCTTGTGGGAATCACCTCGGCGTGCATTGATTGCGTCGCGCTCGGCACCATCGAAGGTGAAAAATGCCTTCATCTCGAAGTCGCTGATATCGCGGGGGAGCCCACGCATCCCCAAAAACGTTGTGTGCCAACCCTGCATCGTGAACCTCAAAAGTGGGAGGCCACCATACCCGTTTACAAAGCGAACAGGAAAGTCAATGAAATCAACGGTCTACCCAGACCACCCCCGCGCCAGTGCTAGCTTTGCGTACCGTCACTTATTGCACTGAAAACGAGGAGACCCCAACCAGCTTTGGGTTGCAGACTTTACCTATGTATCGACATGGCAAGGTCAGATGTTTGCGGCCTTTGTGATTGATGTCTATGCCCGCCGGATTGTGGGTTGGCGAGTCAGCAGCCACATGCGCACTGACTTTGTTGTGGATGCATTGGAGCAAGCTCTCTACGCACGGCATCCTTCAAGCGATGAAAAGCTGATTCATCACTCCGACAGGGGGAGTCAGTACGTGTCCATTCGCTACACAGAGCGCTTGGAGGAAGCTGGCCTGATGCCTTCGGTGGGCAGCACCGGCGACTCCTATGACAACGCCCTGGCTGAAACTATCAACGGCTTGTACAAAACGGAGGTCTGGACCGGCCAGCCTTTCGTAGACACCTAGGAGCCATAATTCATGGCAACGACAGAGGTGTTTATGAGCAACAGGCAGTACACGGATGAGTTCAAGGCCGAAGCGGTCAAGCAGGTAACCGAACGTGGCTTCCGGGTGGCCGATGTGGCCCAGCGGCTCGGGGTCTCCACCCACAGCCTGTACGAGTGGCTGCGCAAGGCGAAGAGCGCTGCCAATGCCGACGGCGCGGAGGCGGCACTGCTGCCGACGGCGAAGGACTCGGCGGAGGTCCGGCGACTGAAGGCCGAGATCAAGCGTCTGACCGAGGAGCGCGACATCCTAAAAAATGTCCGCTGTCAAGGACTTTCGATTTGCATCGGACGGACGCAAACCCATATCTGACGCGGGTTTAGAGGGTATTCGGGTTCCGGGTAGCTACGGACCGCATCCATGTCAGGAGTTGCATGGGAGCCTGGGGATTGTGCTTCCCGGCGACCTGAGGCGCGCGCCAGCGCATAGACGCTGAGTGCGCGCACGGTCACCGTACCGCTGGAGCGAGCACGCCTCTGGCAGCCGTGGCCCGCAGCCGCCCAAGGGCAAACGGCGGCGCACACAGTACTCAGCGATCGAACTGCAGGAAACTCTCGACGTTCGCATTCAGCTCTTTCACAAGAGTCTGAGCATCATCGACGATGCGCTGTAGTGAAGCGCCGCCATCCATGTAGACCCTCATGGACACCAGTTGGAGCAGGCTAAGACCGATTCGGCGCAGATCGGCCAGCGTGCTTTCCGGCACAACAGACAGCCTGAAATAGGTCCAAGTGGCGATTTGCTGGCCGATGCCATAGGTTTCCTGCTGGGCTTTCTCGACACGCCCATCGAAGATCTCTTTGTTGGCACGGTCCCACATTTGGGTCAACTTGCGGGCAAGTTTGGCAATCGCCTCCAGGACTTTTCGCTGTGTCTCATCGCTGACCTCGATAGGATCGACCAGATCGCGCATCAACTCCGCAGCAGCGAAGCCTGCGGAGTTGCACACGTCGTTGAAGTTTTCCCCTTCGCCGAGGTAGTGCCGGAACTGTGCGACTTCATCGAGCTTCTCAGCTGTGGCTTCCAACCGTTCATTGACGTGGCTCTCAATGGCCCAGTCGGAGACGGACAGGTCGCGCAGCTTTGACGCATAGACCTCCGCATCTGCCGACCAATCTTCAATCCAGGGTTTCAGGCTTCGCATCTCGGAGTCCGTATCGCTCCAGCGTCGCACGTTGGCGAGCACGTCGGCCAGCGCAGACAGCTCCGGATGATTCTTGGGTCCTTCTGCGGCCTCCCCGGGCATGGAAGCTGTCAAGGCAGCGCGAACCTCTGAGGCCGTCGCCGGTCGGTAGACCGTGCCGTGCCGGATGTACGCGCGCGAATCCACGTAGTACAGAGGCTCTGAACCCTTCTCGACAGTGATGACGAGAACGCCGAGCCCATTTGCCGATGTCCAGCCGATCTGCGGGCGGACGGGGGGATCGATGATCTGGCAAACGCCCACGATCCTTCTGCCGAGATCATCTCGAACCGCTGGGTCATGTGCATTTTCGACTCCTGGAATCGAGCCGTCGTCTGCCACTCCAAGAAGGAGTCGGCCCCCGCTGCTGGAAGCGAAAGCCGCGATTTCCTTGGCAAGATCCCGCACCTGCTTTGGCAGCTCTCGCTTGAATTCCACAGTCTCGCTCTCACCGCCCTGAGCAAGCCGAGGAATATCTTCAGATAGCTGGGCGTCCGCCCACGGTTCGATGGTCATAGCGATATCATGCCCGCGCCTCGAAAGATCTCCACGAATTCCCGAGCTCCCTGCAGCAGCTGGCGCACGCCCACGTCGCGTGATTGCTTTGACTTTGAGTAATCGCTGGTGTGTGCACCATAAACGTATCAGCGCGCCTGCGGGCCTGCGGCAGTTTGACCGAACAGAAGCTTCTTGCCCTCCTCCGTCACCGCAGGACGCGATGCGAAAGGCTCGCCGCGCGCATAGGCCCTGATCGTCGCGGGACGATTGCGAATCGCATCAAACCACCGCCGCAGACTGGGGAACTCGTCGAGTTCCTGCTGCTGGCGCTTCCACGGCACCACCCAGGGGTAGGTCGCCATGTCCGCGATCGAATAGGTTTCACCTGCGAGATATTCCTGCACGGCCAGGCGTCGGTCGAGCACACCGTACAGGCGATTGGTCTCGTTGACGTAGCGCGTGATGGCATAGGGGATCTTCTCGGGCGCATAGATGCCAAAGTGATGGTTCTGACCGGCCATGGGGCCGAGTCCACCGACCTGCCAGAAGAGCCATTCCAGCACCGCCTTGCGCTCACGCAGGTCGGTCGGCATGAAGCGACCCGTTTTCTCCGCAAGATAGACCAGGATGGCGCCCGATTCAAAGACGGTCACGGGCTCCCCGCCGTCGACCGGCTGCATGTCGATGATCGCAGGCATCCGGTTGTTCGGCGAGAACGCGAGGAACTCAGGCTTGAACTGGTCGCCCGCACTGATGTCGACAGGATGAATGCGGTATTCGAGGCCAGCCTCCTCCAGAAACATCGTGACCTTGTGGCCATTGGGCGTGGGCCAATAGTAGAGGTCGATCATTTGCGACTCCGTCGTTGAGATGTGCCGGCGCCATCGAGCAGCGCCAATGCGGGCCGGACAAGCCCACGCAGCAATTCCGGTTCTGGCCGCGATCGCGCGAGGACGCGCAGCCCCATTAGCAAGCCGAGCAGCATCCGGGCGAGATCATCGGCCGGCAACGTGATGTTGATCGCGCCGGCATCTTGGCCGGCCTTGACGCAACGGTAGAAGAAGGCCTCCATGTCGCGCAAGACAGCGGCCAGTGCAGCCTGAAACTCCGCGTCGTGAGGTGCCAGCTCCAGTGCCGAGTTCACGATCAGGCATCCCTTGCGCTGGTCGTCGGCCAGCGACAATTCGATGATCTCATCGAAGAACGCACCGATGGCCGCACGAGGTGCCAACTGGGACTCGAAGCGCCGGACCCGATCGCAAAAGCCTCGCTCGACATAGTGTTCGAGCGCCTGCCGGTACAGCGTGCGTTTGTCGCCAAACGTGTTGTACAGACTGGGGCCGGCGATACCCATCGCGTCGGCCAGGTCCCGCACCGAGGTGGCTTCGTAGCCCCTCGACCAGAAGCATTGAATCGCGGCATCGAGGGCCACTGCTTCGTCAAACTCTCTGGGGCGCGCCATGATCGTTCCTGGATCGGTTCGTGGTTGGCTTCGTGAGTGGATGCGGTGCTTGATGCCGCGTCGTCACAATGCGCTGTGGTCCTTGACCGCCTCTTCCAGCGCGCTCTTGAGCGTCAGGAATCTCGCATCGACCGCTACCGGATCGTTACGGTTGAGCGCAATCATCTGGGCTCTCGCCTCCCCGCCCCGGATGACCTCGAAAGCGTTCGCCTCGATCCCGGCGACGATGGCATCGGCCACCGCAGAAGCAGGCTCGCGCGAAAACCCCAGTTCGGGACCAGCGCGATTCGACTTCATCATCGGCGTGTCCGTGCCTCCAGGATAGGCCGTCAACACATGAATGCCTTCGCCCTTGAGCTCGCGCCTGAGCGCCTCGCCAAAGCGAGCCAGACCTGCTTTCACCGCGGCATACGTTGCATAGAAGGGTGCGCCGACCAGGGCAATGCCGGAGGCGACATTCACCACCATGGCATCTCCGCTGGCCCGCAGAGCGGGGAGCGCCGCGCGGGTCAACAAGACTGGCGCGAGCAAGTCGACGATCACCATCTGCTCGATATCGGCTTCCGTGGTGTTCTCCAGCCGGCCAGCCCGCACGCCGCCGGCGTTGTTGACGAGGATGTCGAGTCCGCCCAGCGTCTGTATCGCCTGGTCCAGCGTGGCCGCGCGTCCCTCGGGACTTCCCACGTCAGCGCAGACGCCCGTCGCCGAGTCAAGGCTGCGCAGTGCATCGTCCAGGACGCTTCTGCGCCTTCCGGTGATGACCACCCTGGCGCCTCGCGCGATCAGCGCATGGGCCAGCGCGAGGCCGATCCCGCTCGATCCGCCCGTGACGAGGACCCGCTTGTTCTTCAGTTCCATTTCAAACTCCTTGCGCCGATGCAGGGGGATAGTTCGACGGGAAGAGCGCACGCTTGGTCTCCTCGTCGTTGATCGCCTTGAACGCATGGCTCTTGGCGAGCGCCCGGGCGCGAGCGACCGCCGGACGCGCATCCACGCCTGCGAACCACCGCTTCAGTTCGGGAAAGGGCCCCAGAGGATCCTCGGCGCCCTTGCGCACGCGGGAAGCGCGATCGAGCCAGCCCCAGGCGGAGATGTCGGCGATCGTGAAACCGCTGCCGACGATGAACTCGCGTCCGGACAGGTGATCGTTGAGAACCTGATAGTGCCGCTCCGCCTCGCGGCGGTAACGATTGGCCGCGTAGTCCAAGCCCTCGGGCGCGGCGAACTGGAAGTGCACCGCCTGCCCGGAGAACGGCCCCAATCCCGAGGCGATGAAGAGCAGCCAGGACAGCAACTCCGGCCGATCCTCGGACGTGCCCAGAAGCTGGCCGGTCTTTTCCGCCAGATAGATCAGGATGGCGGTCGAGTCGAAGACCCTGACTTCGTTGCCGCCCGGCCCCTCGGTATCGACGATGGCCGGTACCTTGCCGTTCGGATTGATCGCACGAAAGGCGGGCGCATGCTGCTCGCCCTTGCTTGTGTCGACCGGCAAGGCTTCGTAGGCCAGACCGGTCTCCTCCAGAAAGAGCGCGATCTTTGCGGGGTTGGGGGTCGGATGAAAGTAGAACCGGATCATGGTGTATGCCTCGTGGTTGCGGAAATCGATGGCTTCGCTGCTTTACGGGCAGGACGTGCTGCCAAGAGCACGCCGCCAACAACGACGGCAAGTGCAACGCACTCTCCACCAGACGGCAGCTCTCCAAGTACGGGAATGGCGGCCAGCGAAGCAACGACCGGAATCAGGGCGATGATGGCTGTGGCCGCAGATGGGCCCAGAAGCGCGACAGAGCGATTGAAGGAAACGATCGCAACGCCGCTCATCAGGACGCCCTGATAGACGGCCTGCAAGCCGATCTCGCTGGGTGAGGCCATGGCGAGGCGACTGAGCCCGCCAAAAATATAGATCGGCAGGAAGAGGATGGCCGACCAGAAGCAGATCAGGGCTGCGGCCTGCACAGGTGTCAGGGCGCTGCGCCGAAAAAGCAGCGTGTAGACGGCCCACATGGCAGCGGCAGTCATCAGGGCGATGAGGCCCATCGGGTTCATGCCACCGTGAGCGGAAACACCGCCTGCAACCATGAACACCAGTCCGATGATGATGGCGAGGTAGCCACACCAGCGCGCGCGGCCCTGTTTCTCTTTCAGGAAAATCCACGCGAAGGCGCCGGCGAATACCGGCATCAGGGTCGGCGCTATCGCTGCCGCGCGGCCGGCCGACGTGAGCTGCAGGCCGAGCGCGACCGCCAGGACGAAGGGCAACCCCCAAAGGCAGGCATAGACCAGCCCCTCACGCCATTCCTTGGCTGATAGGCGTCTCTTTCCCCGCAACAGCACTGGAAGAAGAATGACGGCACCGATGCCGAACCGCAGCGCGGTCACATCCCACAGGCGAAGTTCGCGCGTGACACTGAAGCGCGTCACGACGAACCAGCCCGCAAAGATCGTGACGCTGAGCCCGGCCCAGCAGAATCCGCGCAAGACGTTCCGGGATGATCTCTGAGGCCACGACGCGGCAGCCGGTCCGACTACCGCTTCTTGCACCAAGTCGACGGCCTGCGTCACGTAACCGCCTGCTCTTGCAGCGCCGCAAGAAGTCGCTGCGGGGCCAATCGCTGCCGGTAATCGACCTCGATGAAAGCCAGCGAGATCCTCTGGTTCGGCGTGATCACATAGGTGGCGGGAACGGGCAGCTCCCAACTGGCGTCCCCATTTATGCTCGGCAGCGCCTTGTTGCTGGAACTCAAGGCATCGCGCAGTTCCTGCGGCAATGGATAGACCAGCCCGAATTGGCGAGCCACGTCATTGCCCAGATCGCTCAGGACGTTAAACGTCAACGCCTCGCGCTCCGCGGTTGACAGTGATGCGTCCGGAAGCTGAGGTGAGATGGCCAGCATGCTTGCGCCAAAGGATGCCAACTCGGGCAGCAAGGCCTGGTAGGACCGCAGTTGGAGGTTGCAGTACGGACACCAGCCACCTCGATAGAAGGTCACCACCACAGGACCTTGCTTGAGAGCAGCGGACAGCGACACCGTGCCGCCTTGGGCGTCCGGCAACGAAAAGTCGGGGGCCCTGTCTCCCTCCTTCAGCGCAGCGTGCCTCGCAAAGGTCGATCGCAGTTCCTCGATCCTGGACTCATAGAGCGCGACCCGGCCGGCTGGAGCGGTGCGGGCGAACTCCTTTCGCAATTCTTGCAGTTGTCGATCAAGATCAATAACGGCCACTTGGATCTCCCTTCGAGCAAGGCAGTCGCGGCGGGGATCGCAGCGGACTCCCGTTATTTTATATCAGTCGATAAAAAATGGCTTGTGTCAAGCGTTTTGCCTGAATGCAGGTCGCATCAGAAGCCTATACAGGTCAACGGTGTTGATTTCCACGCAGAAGTGACCCACTAACCCCCAGGATTTCCATCTAAATCTGACCCACGTACTAACCCTAACCTGCTGCTTTGTTGAGCAGCAGGAGACCAGGAGTGATAGACGTGGCAACACTGAGTGTCATCAGGCGCTGGGCCCTGCGAGAGCAGCTGTCCATCCGAGAGATCGCCCGCCGCACGGGCCTCTCGCGCAACACCATCCGCAAGTACCTGCGCGCAGGCGAGGCCGAGCCGCACTATGCCAAGCGGGTCAGCCCTTCCAAGCTCGATCCCTTCGCATCGAAGCTCTTGGGATGGCTCAAGACGGAAGCTGGCCGATCCCGCAAGCAGCGGCGTACCGTCAAGCAGATATACGCCGATCTGCAGGCGCTGGGCTATACCGGCTCCTACAACCGGGTCGCGGCCTTTGTCCGCCTCTGGCAAGAACAACGCCTGGTGGCCCAGCAGACCACCGGCCGCGGCACCTTTGTGCCTTTGGCCTTCGGCCCCGGCGAGGCGTTCCAATTCGATTGGAGCGAGGACTGGGCAGTGCTCGCAGGTGTGCGCACCAAGCTGCAGGTGGCTCACTTCAAACTCAGTCACAGCAGGGCGTTCTACCTGCGTGCCTATCTTCTGCAGACGCACGAGATGCTGTTCGATGCCCACAACCATGCGTTCGTCGTGCTGGGCGGTGTGCCCCGCCGAGGCATCTACGACAACATGCGCACCGCTGTAGACCGGGTGCGCCGTGGCAAGGAGCGCGACGTCAATGCGCGCTTTGCGGCCATGGTGAGTCACTTCCTGTTCGAGGCCGAGTTCTGCAACCCGGCCTCGGGCTGGGAGAAGGGCCAGGTGGAGAAGAACGTGCGCGATGCCCGCCATCGCCTGTGGCAGGTGGTGCCGCCATTCCCAAGCCTGCCCGATCTCAATGCCTGGCTTGAGGAGCGCTGCGTGGCGCTGTGGCACGAGATCGAGCATGGCAAGCTGGCTGGCACCGTCGCGGACGTCTGGGTCGAGGAGCGGGCAGCCTTGATGCCTGTGCCCCGGCCCTTCGATGGCTTTGTGGAGCACACCAAGCGCGTCTCACCCACCTGCTTGGTCCACTTCGAGCGCAATCGCTACAGCGTGCCAGCGCCGTATGCCAACCGGCCTGTGAGCCTGCGGGTCTACGCGGACCGCCTGGTGGTCGCTGCCGAAGGCCAGATCATCTGTGAACACCAGCGCCTGATCGAGCGCAACCACCATGGCGCTGGGCAGACCGTCTATGACTGGCGCCACTACCTGGCGGTGCTGCAGCGCAAGCCCGGGGCATTGCGCAATGGCGCTCCCTTCCAGGAACTGCCAGTGGCCTTCAAACGGCTGCAGACCGCCCTCTTGATGCAGCCAGGCGGCGACAGAGAGATGGTGGAGGTGCTGGCACTGGTGCTGCATCACGACGAGCAGGCCGTGCTCGCCGCAGTGGAACTGGCCCTGGAGTCTGGGGCTGCCAGCAAGACCCATATCCTGAACGTGCTGCACCGGCTGCTGGACGGCAAGCCCGCTCCAGCACCGGTCACCTCCCCCCAGGCCCTCAAGCTGGCGATGGAACCCCAGGCCAACGTGCTGCGCTATGACCAATTGAGGGAGGTGCGCTATGCGTCATGACCCCGCCATCGCTTCCATCGTGATCATGCTGCGCGAGCTCAAGATGCACGGCATGGCCCAGGCAGTTGCGGAACTGGCTGAGCAAGGTGCGCCAGCCTTCGAGGCAGCACAGCCCATCCTGTCCCAACTGCTCAAGGCTGAGACCGCCGAGCGGGAGGTGCGCTCGGTGGCTTACCAATTGAAGGTGGCCAGGTTCCCCGCGTACCGGGACCTGGCAGGCTTCGACTTCAGCCACAGCGAGGTGAACGAAGCCCTGGTGCGCCAGTTGCACCGGTGTGAGTTCTTGGAGGATGCCAACAACGTGGTGCTGGTGGGCGGGCCGGGCACAGGCAAGACCCACATCGCCACAGCCCTCGGAGTGCAAGCCATTGAACACCATCACCGAAGGGTGCGGTTCTTCTCCACGGTAGAGTTGGTCAATGCGCTGGAAGAAGAGAAGGCCCAAGGCAAGACAGGGCAGATGGCCCACCGGCTTGCATATGTGGATCTGGTGATTCTGGACGAGTTGGGCTACCTGCCGTTCAGTGCATCAGGAGGCGCCTTGCTGTTCCACCTGCTGTCCAAACTCTACGAGCGCACCAGCGTCGTGATCACCACCAACCTGAGCTTCAGCGAGTGGGCCAGTGTGTTCGGGGATGCCAAGATGACCACGGCATTGCTCGACCGGCTCACGCATCACTGCCATATTCTTGAGACCGGCAATGACAGCTACCGGTTCAAGAATAGCTCCGCACAGCAACCACCACAGACCACCAAGAAGGAGAAGGCGACCAAGAACTTATCCACAACGTGAGCGTGAAGTTCACGAATCAGGGTGGGTCAAGATTCGATGGAAATGGTGGGTCAGCTTTGCATGGAAATCAACAGGCTGCGCATGGAAGATGCCCCACCGGTCTTTTACGGGTCGTCTCAGAAAACGGACAACAAAGCACGCTAAGGGCTGGCGTGTCAGGTTGAGGCCATAGACGCCGCGCCGAAGGCGTCAGGAAATGCCTGAAAAGACCCTACTCTGACGCCCTTTCGCCGCTTCGTCTGACGCCCGGTTAGGCTGTACTTCAATCGGACAGGCTCAACCGAAAAGCTCGCTGTGCGAGCCAAGCCGTGCCAGTCGGAGAGTGTCGGCATCCGACTTGCGGTAGATCAGCAGCAGGTCGGGCTTGACGTGGCATTCCCGATAACCTGCCCAGTCGCCGCTCAGGTCGTGATCGCGGAATTTTGCGTCAAGCGGCTGATCGGTCGCCAGGGCCACGAGAACGGGCTTCAAATCGCTATCGAGCGTAGCCCGATGCTGGCCCTTGGCCTCGCGCTTGTAGTCGCGTTTGAAGGCTGAGGCGCGATCAATCGTCCGCATGCAAGTCTGCCATCAGGTCATCAACGCTGGCGAAACGCTTGCCTTTCCCAGCCTCAAGTTCGGCAATGGCCTTGCGCGTGGTGGCGTTAGGGGCTTTCACATCGAAGGGCATCCGGCGCTCATCAGCAATGCGCAGCATCAGCAAGCGGATGGCGTCAGAGATGGACAACCCCATTGCTTCGAGCGCATCAGCGGCACGCTCCTTGGTGCTGGTGTCGATGCGAGCGCGGACATAGGTATCGGCGGTGCTCATGGTCATTTCCCTTGAAGGTTTCAGAGGCTCTATTGTAGTCGCAATGTGACTACAGCTTAAGGGCAATGCCGGTTTGCTTACCGTGCTTTGTTGTCCGTTTTCTGAGACGACCCCAGCAAGGAACCACACTTTGAGCAGGCCGTGGCCATAATCTCCACCGCGGGCGCTGAATCCTCAGATAGCAGCATTTCCCACGACCAGTCGGCGTTGTCTGTGCTGATTTCGACCGTATGAAGGTTCTTTCGCAGCGCGGCCGCCAGGCGCTCACCGATCTGCTCAACCAGCGCAGCGCTGTCGTCTTCCGGTTCGCCATCAAGGATCAGTTGATGATTCACCACCAGCGCTTTTTCGCCGGTAGCCGCTTTATAGAGTTGAATTGTCATGTGTGCTCTCCGAGTAAGTACCTCGAATGTACGGATTTGAGTGCTATGATTTTTGATTTAAATGACGACTGAATGGCGTCCATAAGCGACAGCAAAGCTGACAGCACCCAACCAAACTGACCTCATACCAGGTACCTACAATGGATATTCCAAATATCATTCAAGTGTTCTTCCTGGAACATATCCCCCAATCTTTTTCGCGCTTTCCTTACCACTTTGATCTTCAGTCGTCCCTTATTTATCTTGCAGCTTTGGGGCTGATGGTTCTCCTGTCTGTTGTCCATGAATGTGGTCATTTCTTCTTTGGGAAACGGTACGATTGCGAACCGAAGCTGCAATTCTTGGCTTTGCAGAGCCGAATGCAGAACTTGATCTCACCGTTCTCGACCTACTTAGACGATCAGAAAGTCGCTGCTCTACCTAATGGTGAATACCGAATGGTCGTAATTGGTGGTGTGCTATTTGAAGTCCCAGTATGCATCTTCATTTGGTGGGTGGGATTAACCATGGAACAAGGCGCGGCCAGTTCGATCTTGGTGATCGCCGGTTCACTGAAGTGCGTATTGAGTCTGTTGGTCAATCTAATCCCTGATGCAAAGTACCAAAATGATGGGTATCGGTTCCTTCATAGACCTTAGCCATGAACACCGGACTTGAAACCATCCCACCCGGTCTTGGCGATCGCCTGCGAGAAGAGCGCAAACGGCTCAAATTGACGCAAGAGGAATTCGCCTTACGAACTGGCGTTAAGCGAACGGCGCAGGTCAATTATGAAAATGAAACCCGAGAGCCAAAGATATCCTATCTGGCTGCCCTGCCGCCGATAGGTGTGAATCTCCCCTATGTGCTATTCGGCACAAGAGAGACTAGCGATTCGGTTTCCGCGGAGGACATCAGGAAAATAGAGCGAAGTGTCTTTGATTACATTGATGGGTATGTGGCCGAGTATTGCGATGGCCAAATGGCAGCAGACGCCAGATTTGCCTTGTTTGAATGCCTCCGCGAACTCACTATCAACACGTTCAAAACCGGGCATGACATAGATCAGAGCATCTCGTCACTTTTCTCAATCATGACAGGGTGGCAGTCCTATAAGGCGAAGACAATCACCAAGGCTGATACGTAGACTGGCCCCAGGACAAAGGGTGGCGCTTGATCAGGACAGTTGATCTGCCGGTTTTTGAAGCCGCTGAGCCTGTTGGGCAACCTCGCCATAGAACGCTTGAGGATTGACCTTGTAAGCATAGGCGACGGGAACACCGAACTGACGGGTCAGCTTTAGAACGCCCTTGGTCTGTTTGTGTGAAGCGTGGCTGGTGAAGAACACTACCAAATCAGCCCCCCGAATATGAGCATCATCCACAACGGTCTGATCCGCATCGTAGAGCGTCCAGTCGGGGAGGCTCTGAGCGATTTTTTCGTGAAAGATAGTATGCCCGCCAACCAGGACACATTTAAGGCGCCGCAGGTACTCTAGCGCGTCCTCTGGTTTCATATCCTGCTGCTTGGCCGTGGTTGCGCGAGGAATCGGCGCTGGAGATGCGCTGGGGGAGGATTTGTTGGCTGGTGCCGAGACTTCTGCGGCGCCCAACTTCGCAAGCTTTTCTTCCTTGATCGCCAGAAGCCCCCGCAGTTTTGCGAGTTCGTTCCTGGCCGCCGTCAATTCATCCATCAGGGGTTTGATGGCATCGCTACCTTGATTCCCCTGTAACCCTTTAAGGGACTTCGATTGCTGGTCAATGGTTCGGTTCAGCTCCTTCTCTCGAACTTCCCATCGCTTGGCCGCCCGTAAATGGGCGTCCTGCAATGACTTTACCTTTTGAGCCAGCTGATAAACGGCTTCCAAATGTGGATGTGTGATCTCAGCAATGGTACAGGCCGAGTCGAAATCGTCGTAGACCAGGACACGACCGCAAGGGCCAAGCGCTTGCAGTATGCTGGAATGAGCCATAACAGAGTCACTGAAGTCAGCATCGTCAATCAGTGTCTTGCTGCCGACATTTTCGAGAGCGTATGGACTCCCGGCCAATGAAATGATCAATCCGAGCATGATGTACTCTCCGTACATCATGGCCAGCGCATAGAACATCAAGGGTCTTAGACCGTTGAACAACTCTTTGGCTGCAATCAAAGTGCATGCGTCCAGATCAAGCTGAACACCCTCTGACTCAATAATCGCCGCAACCTTGGGCATCTTCGCAGACAGTCGATTGTAGTAACGGGCCTCGCGAGTATCGCTCTTCTTCTTGCCTGTGCTGGATGATCCGAACACGAGCATGTTGATGCCCGTGTAAATCCAATCCGAAGCGGCGTCTGTGGCGCAAAACGAAGCAGCGTCGTCGCCCTCTTTTTCTAATTGAATTCGCGCCCACTCGATCGCTTCATTGGCAATGTCTTTTCTGACAGTTTCAATGTTCCTCAGAAGGCCTTCTCGGTACCCAGCAAGATACTCATTGTCCTCCGCTGCTGATTTCGGAAAGGCATCGTAGAGATGAGCAATGGACGCAAATAAACGAGGATTTCCCAACCGCGCCTTGATATCGGTTGTAAGGCGGTTCTCGTTCTGCCGACTTTCATTCGAGACTGGAAGATTGAGCGACTCACGGAGAACGTCTTCACTAAAGTCACAGCAACTAACAGCCTCCAAAGCGGCAATTGCAGCAGCGTCGAAAATATTGGGCTCTTGATGGAACATATCAGCCTTCGGCGGGGTGTGGAGAATGCAAATATCTTACCTACATGTCCTACGTGATCCTGAAATAACTTAGACACCAGGAAGAGAGAGCGGCAGCACTTCCTGTTCAATAGCCCGGCCATCTGAGGAAACGATTTCGGCTAGTGCCGCCCATCCGTTAAGGACCGCTATGCGCCAGATTTCCCGCCGATCATCGCTGCTCAACGTCTTCCTCGCCACGACACCGGGGTACTGAGCCGGGTCCATGTTCCAGAGGCTGAGCGGACTGGGATGGGCGTTCTTGAGCCGCATGGCGATCCGGAATCCACCCACATCGATATCGCCCCAGTGATAACGCACCACCCTAGAATCAGCCATTGCATCACTTAGCGTTCGTTCATAGACGCCCATGAACGCCGGGGAGGGCATCCCCGCCGTATAGATGATCAATCCCGCGGGTTTGCCGCCCTTACCGGCCTTGCCGAGGGCAAGTTCGTGGAATGTGGTCAGGTTCTCGACGGTCAGCACATAGGCGCCCGGCGTGGCCAGACGTATCCGCTGGATAGAGGATGGCGATAGCCCCACGTAGGGGTAAGGGATCGCGATCTCGGTACCGTCTGCCAGATCGACAATGCCGCGCCCGGCCATGAGAATTGGCATCGGCATTTTGACCAGACCGAGTCCATTCAGAACATCATCGGTTTCGCGCCAGGGCGGCTCCATCGTTTCGGCCGACAGGACATCGAGTGCGGCAATAATGGCCTCAATTCGTTTGGTGTCGGAGAAAAGCTGGCCACTGAGTCGTCGCATAGGAATGTCATCCTCTCGCGCTCCGTCCAAACAGGCTGCGATGACACGGCAAGCATCCGCAATGTCCTGGGCGTCGCTGGCCTTCAAGCCACGGACGGGCTTGCCGATACGCCACCGCTGCAGCACATCGCCAACGCGAATGACTTCACGCCAAGGGGAGAGGAGGGATTCGGCCAGCACATACCCAGCCCAAGCCGTTTGTCGGCCTAGCAGTCCGGCCGTCAGATCGGCACTCACCAGCCGGGCCCGAACAATTTGGCCGTCTGCGCCCGCCCGCCTGTCCCATTCCAGCGCGATGCACCCCTGGCGCTCGGCCTCCCGCAGTGACGCATGCAGGGCCGCCTTGTCGTCATGGTGGGGAAGACGGAAGTATTCAGGCAGAGATGCTTCCGAGAAGAGGAGGGTAGGTTCCGCGACTGTTCCTTTCTCCCATGCCCTTTCCGCCTTCTGAAGCAGCTTGTCCAGAATAGACCGGTACAGTGCGTCAGACTTCGCGCTCACAGGCGTTCAGCCTCCAGGCTTGCGATCATGTTCTGCAGCAGATCGGGGTGTTCGGAGGGCATATCGGACATCAGCAACTTTTTGGCAGGCTCTTTGACTTTCGTTTGCTCGATAAAGATGTCTTTTTCGAACCGGTTGATCTCGTAAATGGTGTCCAGGGAAGGGGCCAGTTTCGCGAAATCGGCCTCGGGTGCAGCCATGACCATTTGTAGCCCGACATGCCCTAAGAAGCGGGCTGCCGACGAGGCGTTCTGTTGATCCATGCCATGAAAAGCCTCATCCAGCAGCATCAAGCCTGCGCCGGTGTGTTTTGCTGTGTCGATTCGATAAGCGGCTGCCATGGCGGCGCCGGCAATTATGTAAAACGGGCTGCGATGTTCGCCGTTTGAAGCCTTCCCCATGCGGACAGATAGCGGAATAACTTTGCCGTCGTCGCGATCGATCATCAGGTCAAAGACAAAGAGGGTGCGGTAATCATCCAGCGGGTTGAAACCCGTCTGGCCGTCCTGGGAGGCGTCATCCAACAGTTCCATGATGGCGCTGTGGCCATCGTCGCCAAGCATGAACGAACCTTGCTCGCTATCCCGGCTGACATTGAGGATGTAGTCGTAGATCGACCGGTGCGCTTTCGCCGGCTCGACCACAAAGCGATACCGTTCGCCGTTCGAGAAAGGCGGGCAGGCCTTCAGGGTCTTGTTGATCGCCGAGAACGTGAGGTGCATTTGGTCAATGCTTTCGCGGATACGAACCGCCACATCGTTGCGGAAGGCCTCTTCAGCGGCCTTGGCGGCGCGCTCGACGTCGCCCTGACGCTCAGCGATCTCGCTGTCGCGTAAGCGCTTGGCCTCGTCCTTCACCCATGCTCGCCCAAGCTGCCAGTTCTTCAGTTCTTCCCCGAGCGAGATACCGTTCCTGTCCAGATAGGACTGGAACTGCAGGGCTGCGTTCGTCTCCGCCTTGTTGCCTTCCCGGTTGGCGATCTCGATACGATTGTTGCAGCCATTCATGCGCTCCGTGTGTCCACCACCGCTGAGATTGCTTTCGATATCGGACCGAGCGCGATCCATCACGCCTTCATCAACATCCTGAGCGGACATGGCTTCCTTGAAGGCCGTTTCCATCAATTGACGGTGCTGGCGTGCGGCGATCAACTGAGGAATCCACTCATGCAATTGATTATCGAGGCCGACCAGCGCAATCCGATTTTCCTCGAGCTTATTCCGCGCTTCATCCAGGACGCCCTGTTTCCGTTTGACCTCGTCCCGTAGGGACGCGCTAGCCGTGGTATCAATGGTCGACAGCGTATTGTTTGCCTCGGCAAGCCTGTGCTGTTCATCCACTGCCCGTTCAACCGCATCACGGATGCGCTGGCTCAGTTCCTCAAGGTCACCTAATTTGGCGATCCGTTCCAATACTTCGTCTGCTTGTTTTTTGGTGCGTACGACCGACGGACGTTTATCGGCCAACTGGACGATCTCTGCGCGGTATTGTTCCTGATCAGCGTAGGTAAGCCGCTTTCCAAACAGAAGTTCGTCCTGGCTCAGCAAGCGCATCCGGCTAACTGCAAAATTGGCTGACAGCATGCCGTCGATGGTCATCGCCCGGGAATAGCGCTCGAGTTCCTCCTCGGTTTCAACACAGCGCATCTGGCCCAGCAGGGCGCGAAGATAGCCAAGGGCAACCGCGTTCTCGCTCACCAGTAAATTGCCTACCAGGCCGCCATCAGTCTCGTTCCATGACTGCGAACGGAAGTGATGCGGCTGCACGATCTTGGCCGAGTAGGCGGCGTTGCTGCGCATGTAGCGTAATAGCCGAACCGCCTCGCGTTCCTGCCCCGCCGGCACAACCAGGGATTCCCGATTGCCCTTGAAAAACGATTCAATCGCGGTTTGCCAGCTAGCATCGCTGACTTGCACCAGATTGCTGACCGGTTCAGCCTCGATCCCGTTTACACGCAAATACTCTATCACGGCACAGACAGCATCGCTGATCGGCGCACCGTCGCGTTCGGCGTTCCGGATCTGGCCATTCAGGACGCGCAGCCGTTCATCAATTTCTTCCAGCGCCTTTACGGCCAATTCTTTTGCTTGTTGCAGGGCAGGGGTTTCGGTGCCGAGGAAGCTCACTGCCTTGCAAAGCGCCGTATCCATGCCAGAAAGGAGTTCTTGCTCATACCGGTTTTTTTGGTGACTGATTTCCCGGTCGACTTCCTTCGCCTGTCGCATCCGCTCAGGAAGAATCTTCTCAGTCACGATGCTGTCAATGATGGCTCCCAGCTTGATCATCGGCGCCTCAACACCGCGAAGCGTGATCCCAAAGGAATTTTTCAGTTGGGCGATATTCTGGGCAAGCGTTTCGACGCGGGTGGCATCGTTCTGGCTGTGCAGAATGGACAACGCTTGGTCATAGGCAGTTTGGGCGTTGGCCACATTGGTTTTCAGCGTCTTCCGAATCTTGCGCTGTAGGCGCTTCTTGCCGGACGAGGCAAGTATCTGGTCTTTAAGGGACTGCGCCCGTTGTTGGCTCTCCTTGAGCTGGTACTCGGCCGCCAGCGCACGAATGCTGATTTCGCGGCTTCGATATTGCGCCACCTTGTCGTAGGCCTCGCCCAACACGTCCAGTTCGGCCAGTTGCTGCTGCACCCGGATCAATAGGTTCTTCAGTTCCTTGAAGGTGTCGATCTGTTTGCGGGCATTCCGGCGGTCAATCGGCCGGGCGTCGACCACATAGTCACGAACGAAGCTATCGACACTCTCGATATTCTTCAGCAAGACGCTTTTGTTGAAGGTCTTGAGGTACTCATCCACGTTGATGCTGCGTGCTTTGGGCTGCAGAGAGTGAATCAGTTCATGGACGTACTTCGTGGGCTGGTCGGTAAAGAAGGGGGTACGGCCGGCAAGCTCACTCTTGGCGCGCATCCGGGCCATGAAGTCATGGTAGAGGAGGGGGACTTCACCCTCGAGTGTCGTTTCCAGATGGTCATTCCGCGTCAAGTCCAGGCCGTTGAGGACATACAGGCCGAGCACCTGGTGTTTCGACTCACTGGCGGTTGCCCGTATGCAGACCCCGACGCTGATGTTCTCCTTGGTCTGTTCATCCTCGAAGACCAGCGTGATGTAACTGATCGCATCATCGCGCTTGCGATCGTTGGATGATCCACTGCCGGTGTCGTCGACCACGCCCAGGCAATAGTCGCGAATGGAGCGGGGATTGCGACGGCCACTGCCGGAAACTGCCACCGATTGAGTATTAAAGGCGAGCCACGAACCATGTGCACCGAGCATAGCGATCTGGATCGCGTCCAGCATGGACGTTTTGCCGGAGCCGTTTTGACCGAGGAAGGCGACGTGGCCCGTGATGTCCAGTTCAACGGCGTCATAGAGGAAGAATTGAACGAGGACAACGCGTTTAAGCTTCTTCACTGGCTTCTCCTTCTGTGGCCTCGACAACGGCTTCGTCGTCCTCTTCAAGCGCCGGCGTATCTACGCGGGACGCCCCGGTGTAGATGCTCAGGCGCTCGAGCGTCTTTTCATTCACGATGGCTTCGATGCCCGGTAAGACGGCCACATCGAAGGGTTGATCGGAGCCCGGCTCGGTGGGCGGCGTCTTGACCACCCCGTAGGCCTTCATGCGTCCCAGCAGGTCTTTCAGCAGCCCGACCTCAGAAGGGAGTTCTCGACCGGTTTCGTTCCGGTAGACCTCAAGGAACTCCTCGATGGCCATCACCGCCGACCCGTTTTCAAGCTCGGCCTGCATTGCCTTGAGGTGATAGCACTTGCGCAGCACCAACAGAAGGAGCGCGTCCCCAATGGACATGTTCTTTTGCTTTTCCACATAGGGGATGGCGGCGACGAAGCGGTGCGTCGAGTCGAACTTGAGTTCCATGCCGAGGAGGTGAAAGGTTTCCCTGAAAGCATCCCGGTACCGGTCAATCAGACGATAGGCAAAAGCCTGTTGCTTGTTTGACTCGTACAGGATTTGGCTGGTGATCAACTGATACGCAGCGCCCTTGAAGTCATCCTGCTGGTAGTAGTCGTTTGACCCAATGATGTCGTTCCACTCACGCGGCATGGCCGGCTCCCACAGTTCGGCGCGTCACCACAAATTTGGGGACGCTGAAATATTCGTTTTCGGTGATTTCGTTACTCACGATTTCAAAGCGATAGTCTTTGAGGGGGCGCAGCATCGGGTGTGCTTTCCGCCCTTCGGACCCGTACCGCCGCCCGATAACCGACAGGCGCATCACATGGACGAAGAGGCAAAGGTCGTGAATGCTCTCGATCTTGATATCGTCTGAACTAACGCGGTACCCGCCGCCCAGGTGCTTCTCCATGAACGCTTCAACCTGGGCCGGGGTGACCTCCCGATTGAGCTTCATGATCCGCTTGAGCTGCATCTGGGCCCGTTGCTCGATGGTGAGTACCGCCTTTTTGATGGGCGCTCGCGCCATGGGGCCAACGCGCTTCTGGTAGGGCGGCAACCGGGACTCGGAGAGCAGATGGCCAGGCATCATCGGCATGGCAGTCTCTGCTTCAGGAGAGGCGTTCTTGAGGCGTTCAATCGAAATGCTCAACAGCCGGTCAAGGCGATCCTGTGTCCTCAGCTTGTAGGTCAGGAAGGCCATCGACTGAGCGGTTGCCCGGTCGACACTCTCGTTCAGGCGATCCAGATGGCGGTCAATGTCGCTGAACATGAGGAACCGGGAGACGTCAGCCTCGAATTTGACGGCCGCCTCCTCGTCGCTTGTGCACCGCATGGCTGATCGGTAGTAGCCGATCATGGCCTCACGCTTGTTCGGGTCGTCGCGCAGCATCAGGGCGATCTCAATGATCCGTCCGCGGTGGCGAAGCGGGTGATTGGCCGTTCTCAGTTCGTGGTAGTCGCGAATGAAGAGCTGGCTGATGTAGTGATCGAAGAATGATCGGACGAAGGCCGCCGTTGTTTCCTGACGCTTCAGCAAATCGATGGCATCGCGCACGCGCATGGTTGTCGCGCTCAATGTCGCGACCAGTTCCCGCGCCTGCAGTGCCGCCTCATGAAAGCCGCTGGCCTGGCGCGCGGGGTCGGACAAGACCTGTTCCAGCTGATTATGGATGAGCTGAACCTTGCCACCGATGACCTGCGGCCCTTCTTCCGCAAATTGCCGCAACTGTTCCAGAAAGCGCTGGACCATCATGGCCATCGAGACATAGTGCTTAACCCCGACGACATCCTCGCGCAGCCAGCCCGCGTTGATCAGCGATCGGTAAGCGATATTGGCCCTGATGTTGATGGGCGTATTGGGTTCAATGTCGGCATCCGGCGACCACTCACGGTCGAGAATGAAGCGCTCGATCTCGCTGGTGATTGTCCGTTGAAGATAGCCATAACCATCGGGCGGTGAACTTTCCGGCCCGAAATAGTGGTCATAGAGGCGCAGCAGCAAGTCCCAGTAAAAAGCCTTGCTCGGGGCAGCGAGTGGCCCAAACAGGTTTTCGGGTAAGCGTTCGAATAGTGAGGTCAAGGCGGAGCCCAAAGTGTTACAGACTTTATTTTTCGCTGTTACAGACCTTATTTTTTCTGTAACTGGGGCAATATAGCATCATTGCATTTAGCGTCAATGATAACTTATCATCCATGCTAACTGTCGGCCATGCCATGCAGACCTATGTGGCTCGGTGTTACAGACCTTATTTTTAGACCTTCGGAATGCAATGGGCCAACGATTTCAAGTCAGCGGAATGAACGGGTGTATCACCACCGGAGAATGCGCAAATGGCGATTTGAGTCTTCGCGGAAGCGGTAATGGCTGGTTTTTGGCCACCGCACGCTCCATTGCCCGACAATTCAACGGAACATGGAACGGGGTGCTCGGCAGCTGGGTCATCGCCAGACAACGAAAACACGAAGCCATCAGCCAACTTGGCGATATTTGCCACCCTGTGGATGCCCTATGAGTGCTGACAAGGAATTGCCATCCCAGAAAACCGACCGTTTGCGCCTCATGCGAGGCATTCTGGCCTGGGAAGGCAGCCTCGGGAACACCCGGGTAAGGGAGTTATTTGGGGTTGGTTTGATACAGGCGAGCCGCATGTTGCGGGAACTGCGCGACAGCACGGCAGACGCTCTGAAGACTGCGACCAGAGCCCGTGTGCTGGTGGCCTGCCGGCCCAAAGACCTGAAGGTCGATGTCACCCTCGATGAATACCTTGCGTTGGCAAAAGACTCAGAGGCCAATAAAGCGGTGTTGGTCGACTATCGCATCGATATGACCCGGATTCCGCCGCATATCTTTGCCATGCTTCGGCAGTCTGCATTGGACGGTACCGGCCTCCAGATTGTCTATGCGTCCATGGCCAACCCGATTCCCTCGCCACGAAACATCTTTCCGCACACCTTGATTCAGGTCGGCCGGCGCTGGCATGTGCGCGCCTGGTGTGAAAAGCGCGAGGAATTCCGGGATTTCAATCTTGGCAGGATTCGCGACGCAAAACCGATCGCATCGAAAGCTCCAAGCGCTAAAACGGATGATGCCGAGTGGAATCGAACCATTCAACTGCACTTCGTCCCGCACAGAGAACTAACACCCGATCAGCAGCTGATGATCCGGGAGGAGTTTTTCCGGGGCACCTCTGGGCATCGCCTTACCGTCCGCGCCTGTATGGCAAAGTACGTCATTCAGGATTTGCGCGCAGCGACTGACCCCACAAAACAGCTACCCCCAGAATTTCAGCTTGAAGTTGCCAACGCCAAAGACCTGCACCATCACCTCTTTGAACGGTAAGTAACCTCTGCCTCAAACTAGACGCCGGATGGAGGCGCCACGAGACTGAAATCTGGACGGACAGCCACTTTGCCTACGCGCATTTTTCGTGTGTCTGGGTTCATTGCCAGCTCAAACCTGTCGCCTGCCTTCAGGCCCATCGAAATGGCTTTGGCAAGGAAACGCTTGAGACGGTTATTTCCAGTTGGGCCGCGAGTGAATACCACAGGTTCTTCAAACCCTTCCAGCGCATATTCTCCATCTGTCATCAGTCGCGCCATTTTGCTCGGCACAGCCCAGAAGCGGTTCTTGACCATATATTCACTGAGTTCGCAGTCGACATGGAAGTAGCCAGTTTGGTCCCGTTCGCTCATTGGGATGGTCTTGGCTGCTTCACCTCCAACGGACTCCTGGGCATCTTTTAGCGACGACGCACTCAATGGGGCGCCTCGTAGCGCAAAGACGCCCCGGTCGATATGGCGGTAGATCGGGGAATTGTTGAGACTGACTTGAAGAGCCATAAACTTGACCTGGCCGTTCTCGACAAGCTGAGCGTTAAGCGTGTGTCGGGAGGCGATGTTACCGTTGGCGCTCATGAGTCGATAAACAGCGGCCTCGGATTCCGACAATACAGTTTCAGCTGGGATGGCTGGCTCCAGGTAAAAGTCATCGTACTGGATTTTCTTCACCCCTTTTGTACGGCAAAGCACCTCGACAACGACCTGCAGCGGCGGCTCAATGAAGTATGGCCTGGCCTTATCGGGTTCATAGTATCCGCGCCGGGAGCGTACGAAACCCGCCAGGATCTCTTCGGCGTCGACACGCTGTCCAGCGGCAGCAAGTATCTTGATGGCCACCGAGATTAGGCGATTTTCCTTGGCTTCGCCGTACCAAAACCAGCCGTCTTTTTCGCAGAGCCACTCGAAGCCGGGAATCATTCGGCAATCCCGCTCAACATCACTCGGCAGAACACCGCTGCCCAGAATCTCTCCTGCAGCTCCGGCGACAAAAAATAGCTGAGCCGCGCCACAACTGCGGATCATCCGCATGGAAGTATCTCGAATGACGCGAATTCGATCAGCGTTATGGTTTTCGGGATCAATGACCGTCGGGGACCAGCTGAGAGTCATGTCT